>JAEEGG010019849.1_pt1 | contig 13506 bp, 11 predicted proteins | sample 9134161 | NCBI WGS metagenome assembly JAEEGG01 (sample SAMN16246543, study PRJNA631951) | gut metagenome | biome: gut microbiome; feature: rumen; material: CR-attached | host: Bos | place: Iran: Karaj | collected 2018-10 | reverse complement strand
CGAACTGAACGATGAAGAGTTTCTTGGTACGCTTATAAATCCACTCCTGCAAACCATCGGCATTGACGGTCTTGGAGTCAGGTTCGCCCATGGCAAGTTCGACTTCTTCCTCGGTCATACCGCCACCAACACGTCCCTGACGAATCATGGCACGGGTCTCACGAGAAGAATTACGCAGACTGTGACAAGGGACAGTTCACCATTATAAACAATCATAATATGACGTATTTTTAATTGTAATCATACAATAATCCCCGCCAACTGGCGGGGATTTATTACGCATCAAAGATTTTCATCAGCTCCTTCATGCCCTCGCTGGCACCCTTTTGGATGTGGGTGAGGTTCGGAATGCCGGAACCGACGGAGGGGCTGGGATCAATAAGGTAAATAGGAGTACCAGGATTAACATAGTGTACCAGTCCGGCAGCAGGATATACATTCAGGCTAGTACCAATGATGACAAGGATGTCTGCCTGCTGCACCTCCTCCACCGCACGGCTGATATTGGGTACTGCCTCCCCAAAGAAGACGATAAACGGACGTAACAGCGAGCCATCGCCAGCTAATGTGCCGGGCTTCACCTCACAATTGTCTGGGGTTAACGTCTGCTGATAGCGCGGGTCATCAACATCGCGACTTGAGCAAACCTTCATCAGTTCACCATGCAGGTGGACAACATTCGTCGAGCCTGCTTGCTCGTGGAGATTATCCACATTCTGCGTCACAACTGTAACATCGTACTTCTGTTCAAGTTCCGCTACCAGTCGGTGTCCCTCGTTCGGCTTTACGTTCCAGCATTTCTTACGCAGCATGTTATAGAAATTGGTCACAAGCGTGGGGTCAGCAAGCCACCCTTCATGGGTTGCTACCTGCTGCACGGGGTATTCCTCCCACAAACCGTCGGCATCGCGAAAAGTCTTCAAACCACTTTCTACCGACATGCCGGCACCCGTTAGTACTACAATTTTTCTCATCGTCTTACAGTTTTTTGATGATTTCGCGGCAAAGATAATAAAAAATAATCTTTTTTTACTACCTTTGCTGCGAAATAAATCCAATAACTAACAATCAACATGAATCAGAGACTATTCATTATCACCCTTATTGCCTGTTGCACTGCCACTTTGCAGAGCATGGCACAACCACTTGTTTATGACGTGGAAAACTCCGGGAAGCACTTTACGGAACCTACAATGGCGCCTGTCAGTGAACTGCCAACCATCAAGGAACTGCCCGACCCGCTGACATGGCACAATGGTAGCGGAAAGGTGACGAAGTTCAAAGACTGGGAACGCCGGCGCAACGAGATTTCAGCGATGATTCAGCACTACGGCATCGGCCGTAAGCCCTCCGTGGAGGACGGTCAGGTATCAGCCCGTATGAGAGGAGACACGCTGATAGTATATGTGACACGCAACGGCAAAACCATCCGTCTGACATCGGAGATACGCTATCCCGAGGTGGGGAAACCACCCTATGCCTTGATGATTGGCACCAGCATGATAGCCCTGCCGAAGACGCTGTTTGAGGGAAAGCCTATAGCCACAATGGTATTTCACGAAAAACAGATTAATGACTACGGACAATGGGGTCCTCACCACGAGCGCGGCGAACACCCGTTCGACCGGTTATATCCTGAGTTGACAGCCAATGGAGCCTACAGCGAATGGGCATGGGGCATGAGCCGACTACTGGACGGCCTTCAGCAACTGGGTCTAGAGATAACGAAGATTGACATGAAGCACATCGGTGTGACAGGCTGTTCGTATGCAGGAAAGATGGCGCTGTTTTGCGGTGCCTTCGACGAGCGCATCGCACTGACCATTGCCCAGGAGCCCGGTGGCGGAGGTGCTGCAGCTTGGCGTGTGTCGCACACGTTGGATGAGGTGGAGGACCTTGACAAGACCGACTACCACTGGTTCATGGAGAGCCAGCGTGAGAACTTCGGTGGTGACAACGTCTATAAACTGCCTTACGACCACCACGAACTCGTAACGATGGTATGTCCAAGAGCCCTGCTTCTGTTGGGCAATCCAGACTTCAAATGGCTGGCTGATCCCGCGATGCTGGCTTCTGCCAAGGAGGCAAAGAAGGTTTGGGAGAAATTCGGCATCGCCGACCGCATGGGATGGTCAATTGTCAATGGTCACGGTCATTGCCAGCTGCCTGAAAGCCAATTCCCCGAGGTAGCTGCCTTCATTGACAAGTTCTTATTAGGCAAGGATGTGAAGACTGATGGGGTGGCAGTGGAGAAGTTTTAGTTATCAGTTATCGGTTATCAGTTATCAGTTTATGAGTTATCAGTTATCAGTTATCGGTTATCGGTTAGCGTTATCGTTAACGTTATTGTTCATCTTCCCATTAGTATTAATGGCGCAACGGCAGGACGTGAAGATTGAGTTTATGACGCCCAACATCGTGCATGTGGTAAAAGGCATGCCTACCAAGACATTAGTGGTCATTGCCAAGCCCGAGGAGGTGGCTGTAACCAGAAAAGACAATACCTGGGCAAGCAGTGAACTGACGGTCAGACAAGACCCTAAAACAGGAGCGCTGACCTTCTTGACAGCGAAGGGAAAGGTGCTGTTAAGAGAAAAAGACTGTGACGTGTCAAAAGTTCGCCAGACATTCCAATTAGACAAAGACGAAGCTATCTATGGACTGGGGACCATACAGAATGGCAAGATGAACCGTCGCGGTGAGCATAAGCGCATGGAGCAGTCAAACCTGGAGGACTTCCAGAATGTACTGCAGAGCATCAAGGGTTGGGGGCTCTATTGGGAGAATTATTCTCCTACACAGTTTGATGACGATAATAATGGCATGACGTTCACGTCAGAGGTCGGCCAGGGCATTGACTATTATTTCATGTATGGCGAATCGGTCGATGGCGTCATAGCCCAGATGCGCCAACTGACAGGTGACGTGCCGATGTTCCCGCTCTGGACCTTCGGCTACTGGCAGTCGAAAGAGCGTTACAAGAGCGCTGCAGAAACAGAGAGCATCGTTGATAAATACCGCGAGTTACAGGTGCCGCTGGATGGCATCATACAGGACTGGCAGTATTGGGGTTCGAACTATCTATGGAACGCTATGGACTTCCTTTCGGAAGACTTTACCTCTGGGCAGCAGCTCATCAAGAACGTGCATACGAAACATGCCCACTTCATGATCAGTATCTGGGCAAGCTTCGGCCCGCAGACCAAAGCCTTCCGCGAACTCGACGAGAAGGGACTGCTGATGCCTTTCCAGACTTGGCCGCAAAGCGGACTGTCGCACATCTGGCCGCCAAGAATGGACTACCCCTCTGGCGTAAAGGTATATGATGCCTTTAGTCCTGAGGCTCGCGCCATCTACTGGAAGAACCTGAAAACATTGTTCAATTACGGTGTAGATGCATGGTGGATGGATTCTACCGACCCGGACTTCTTCAATCCACGCGAGTCAGACTATGAACACCCGGTCTTTGGAGGAACTTGGCGTTCACAACGTAACGCATTCCCTCTGGAAACTGTTCGAGGAGTATATGAGGCACAAAGAAAGACAGCCCTCTCTTCGGAGGGGACGAGGGAAGGTAAGCGTGTGTTCATCATGACCCGCTCAGCCTTTGCAGGACAGCAGCACTATGGCTCGAACATGTGGAGTGGCGACGTTGCCTCATCATGGGACATGCTACGCAAGCAGATTCCAGCCGGACTGAGTTTCTCACTGACTGGCAACCCCAACTTCAATACCGACATAGGTGGTTTCTTCTGTAATGCCTATAACACTCAGGGACCAGCCACAGCACCTCAAAACCCGCAGTTCCAGGAGCTCTATGTGCGTTGGATGCAGTACGGGCTGTTCTGTCCCGTCTTCCGCAGCCACGGTGCCGATGCTCCACGTGAAATATGGCAATTCGGCAAGAAGGGTGAGCCGGTGTATGACGCCATCGAACAGATGATTCGTCTGCGCTACCGTCTGATACCCTATCTCTATAGTACCGCATGGCAGGTGACTTCAAATAACGAGAGTTATCTGCGTCCGCTGTTCAGCGACTTTGCACAGGACAAACGTGTATGGGACATGACCGACGAGTTTATGTTTGGCCGTAGCATCCTGGCTGCTCCTATCGTTGTTCCGCAATTTACTGAGGAGCAAATCATCAAGGAAGATGCTATGACGGGGTGGGACCGAAGAAACGGGAACGTTAACGACAACGTCAACGGAAATGTTGATTGGACGGTTACGCATCATGTTACGAAATATCTCCCGAAGGGTGTGCTCTGGTATGACTTCTGGACGAACAAGACATACAAGGGCGGCCAAAACGTGACACTCGAGACCGCGCTCAATCGTGTTCCGATGTTTGTACGTGCCGGCAGCATCCTTCCTTTAGGACCTGTTATGCAGTATGTGGGTGAGAAGACGTGGGACAACCTCGAGATTCGTGTTTATCCCGGAGCCGACGGCAGTTTCACGCTCTACGAGGACGAAGGCGACCATTACAACTACGAGAAGGGTGTCTATAGCACCATCACCTTCCATTGGGACAATACCCGTCAGCAACTGACCATCGGCGAGCGTAAGGGCTCGTTCCCTGGCATGCTCAGTACGAGGCGGTTTACGGTTGTATGGCCTGACGGTACGACAAAAACCATTGACTATAAAGGTGAGGATTTAGTTATCGGTTATTAGTTATCGGTTATCAGTTATCTGTTATGAGAAAAATACAGTTATTATTGTTAGCGTTATCGTTCCCATTCACATTGATGGCACAGAACTACACGCTGTGGTACAACAAACCTGCCAGCCGTTGGCTTGATGCGCTGCCCATCGGTAATTCCCATCTGGGGGCAATGGTGTATGGCGGCACCGACACGGAGGAGATACAACTCAACGAGGAGACATTCTGGAGCGGCTCACCCCATAACAACAACAGTACGGAGTCGCTGCAGTACCTACCGACGGTGCGCCGCCTGATCTTCGAAGGACACGAGGAAGAGGCACATAAGCTGATTGACCAGCACTTCATCAAGGGTCCCCACGGTATGCGTTACTTGCCGTTAGGCAGCATGAAACTGAAGTTAGGCCATACGGACGTGCAGGACTACCGTCGTGAGCTGTCCTTGGGCGATGCCTTAGCCACCACCACCTATACATACCAGGGTGTGAAGTACGAACGCACGGTATTCGCCTCACAGGCCGACAATGTCGTCGTGGTTCGTCTGACGACAAGCAAAAAAGGTGCTTTGTCGTTCAAGATTGGATTCGACAGTCAGCTACCCGCTCAGGTCTTTACCGTCTCTTCCCATGAGGGACTGGGCTCTGTCCACGAACTGGCAGCCGTTGTCGATGGTGTGGAACAGGAGGGTATCAAGGCCGGACTGAAAGCCGAGGCTCGCATATTGATTGAGGCTGACGGAAAGATAGAGCGTGGTGTCAATGAGCAGAGCGTGGTCAATGCCACCACAGCAACACTTTACGTCACCGCCGCCACCAACTTCATAAACTACCACGACATCAGCGGTAGTCCTGTCAAGAAGAATAACAGGACTTTGGCGGCCCTTCACGGCAAGAGCTATCAGCAACTGCTGAATCGCCACCTGAAGAAATATCAGGAACAGTACGGCCGGGTGACATTGACGCTGGGTGCCAGTGAAACTAATAAAGCTGATCTTCCTACCGACGAACGCCTTGCTTCTTTCGACGGTACCGACCTCAACATGGTATCGCTGATGATGCAGTATGGCCGTTACCTGCTCATATCTTCTTCACAGCCCGGCGGACAGCCTGCTAACCTGCAGGGCGTGTGGAACGACAAGCTGAATGCCCCCTGGGACTCTAAATACACCATCAACATCAATGCGGAGATGAACTACTGGCCTGCCTTGGTGGCCAACCTTGCCGAGACCCAGCAGCCGCTCTTCGACATGATAGAGGACCTCAGCCATACAGGAAAGCTGACAGCCGCCACGATGTACGGCTGTCGCGGCTGGGTGGCTCACCACAACACCGACCTATGGCGTATTGCCGGACCTGTTGACGGTGCCACGTGGGGCATGTTCCCCACAGGTGGCGCATGGCTCACCACTCACCTCTGGCAGCACTATCTCTTCACCGGCGACAAGGCATTCCTGAAGAAGTACTACCCCATCATGAAAGGCGCCGCCGACTTCCTCATCGACTACATGCAGGAAGTACCGCAGAACTCCCCCCTCAGCCCTCAACCCTATCTGGTTACCGTACCTACCGTGTCGCCGGAACATGGGCCTGTAGGCAAACGCACCACTGTTACTGCCGGAGCCACCATGGACAACCAGATTGTGCGCGACGTGCTCAGCCAGACATTGGAGGCAGCAAAGGTCTTGGGAATCAAAGATTCTTCCCTCTCCACCCTTCAGACTTCGCTTCAGAAACTGCCTCCCATGCAGGTTGGACAATACGGACAGCTACAGGAGTGGATCATCGACGGTGACGACCCCAACGATCAGCATCGGCACGTATCCCACCTTTATGGCCTGTATCCTTCCGACCAGATATCACCCTATCGCACCCCTGAACTGTTTAAGGCTGCCGCTACTACATTGAAGCAGCGCGGTGACATGGCAACAGGCTGGAGTCTTGGATGGAAAATCAACTTCTGGGCACGCATGCACGATGGTGATCATGCATACCAAATCATCAAGAACATGTTGAACATGATACCCGATTCCGTAGAATGGGGCGCTCATGGCGGCACCTACCCTAACCTGTTCGATGCACATCCACCCTTCCAGATTGACGGCAACTTCGGCTGCTGCGCCGGCATCTGCGAGATGCTCCTGCAGAGTCACGATGGGGCAGTGGAACTACTGCCTGCCCTGCCCTCGGCATGGAGTGACGGTGAGGTCAAGGGACTGCGTGCCCGTGGCGGTTTCATCGTTGATGTCAAGTGGAAGGACAGCAAGCTGACCGAAGCCAAGATACGTTCCACCATCGGTGGAAATTTACGCGTACGTTACGGTGACCGCATCATCCACGATGCGCCCACAAAATCAGGACAGACAATCACCCTTTAATGAGGCGTATTTTGAGGGGATATATTGGAACACAGTAGGGTCTCCGGTGTGCACTCTAATTCAGAATAATAGCTTATTCCCCCCGATACTCCAGAATGTCGCCTGGCTGACAATCGAGCGCTTGACAGATGGCCTCCAGGGTGGAGAAACGGATGGCCTTGGCCTTGCCCGTTTTCAGGATGGAGAGATTGGCTTGCGTGATGCCGATCTTCTCCGCCAATTCTTGTGATGATATCTTGCGTTTAGCCATCATCACATCTACATTTACGATGATACTCATAGAGCTCGGTGTTTAGATGGTCAGTTCTTGTTCTTCCTTCAAATCCTTGCCCATAAGGATAATCTGCGAGATAATCATCAGCGCCAGACCAGTGAGGATGTACATGCCGTTACACTCATTCTTGAACACGATATAATAATCAGCTATGTGTAGATTCTGAATAAAATATTGTGTCGTGATGTATGAGATGAGCAGTGTGTAGAGATAGAGAGCAGAAAGAAGAATACCTGCCGTCTCCATATATTTCGACACCTTCGTTACGAAAATCTCCCCTTTTCGAATGTTGCGAATGAGTTTAAACACCAGAACGACAATCCATATTGCAACGATGATGGCAACCAACGCAGAAGAGACGATGAGAATCATGGGGAGGTATGAATGTACGTTGGAAGCAGGGACTTCAAGATTCACCTTCGTCATGTTAATCCGATAAGTCTGACCATTGGATTTAGAAAGAAGAATCTTCTGGTTAGGACTGTTTCTCGGCTCGACGTTTACCTCGTAGCCAATGTATGGATGCCGTTTGGTTACGACTTCACCATTGGCAAGCGTGTCGTTACTCATGAATTCGGGGGCGCTTTCCACCAGCTCCATCTTTTCCTCAGGATCTGAGCTCCAGCTGGCGCTGCTGTAGTGGAAGGTACTTGTGAGTGCCAGAATAATGATTGCTACAACAAATAATGTGCAGTAAATTTTTAGTTTTTTGTTCATAATTGATAATATTTTATTGTTAAACGATAATTAATTTCGGTGCAAAAGTAAATATTTATTTTTAATCTCCAAAGAAAAATGCAATTTTTTATCGAAAAACAATAAATTTTTTATTTTTGGCAAGAACACAGAAGGGTCGGTTCCGGTGTGCACTCAGCATATTTCCCTTTATGCCTTCAACAATGCGCAGATACTTTCTATCCTTATTATTTCAGCATTTCGTATACGTAATTGTTGACTTCATTAATAGTTACGGTGTTGCCGTCCTTATCTATACCAATGCTGAAGGGAGGAGCGTAGATGTTGAACTTCTCGGCAAGGAGTGCCCACTCCTCGTGTGTCACATAGACGTGCTCGCCTTTGATATTGTTGGCGGTCAGCCATTTTTCTGTAGACTCGCGAGGGCTTTCTTTTTCGTCACAGATATAGATGAAGCGGACAGGTTTGTCTTTCAATCTTTCCACCTTCTCACGTTCCTCCAGCATTTCTGCTCGACAAGGACCGCAATACATTCCCCAGAAGTGAACATAGAGCGCATTACCCTTATATGGTTCGATGATACGCTGGAAGATAGAGTCGCCCTTGGTTATCGGCTTCTGTTCAACAACCTTCAACTCGCGTTGCTTCACATACTGACGATAGCGGTCCAGGGCGTGTTGGGCCACGATGGGATTGCTGATGAGCGGAATGATGGCAGCGAAGTATTCGGCCAAGATGTCAGGGTTGGATCCTTCTTCCAAAAGGTCTTCGCGGAATACATGACGGGAGAGCGCTATCTGCTGCATTAAATCAGTGCCTTTCAGTCCGTAGCGCTCCTGGGCGATGTGCGTAGCTCTGCGGTAGTAGTCGGCCCTGCTCTCCCCAGCCACCTTGGGCGAGAAAGCGATGTCAAACATGATATAGGCTCCTATATAGCTTATAAAGGGCCCTGGCGAAGGGATAACAAACAGCATAGCAGGATTATCCAAAAGCCATTTTTCGCGACTAGCCACGAAATCGTTATATTCGCCAAGCTCACCTTTATTAATATTGTAAAGGCCTCCTGTGGTCATATTGCAACGATAATTCTCCATGATAGCCATGAGGGGCTCGCTCAGCAAATTGGCACATAGTACCTCTTTCTCGAAAGCACTTGTACCAGCGGGTAGGGGCAGACGGTCGCTTTCAATGTCAGCGATTACGCTATCCAACTTCTTTACCATCTGTTTCTTCCAAGCAGGGATTTTATCTCTTGCCAGTCCTTTGATTAATAACTTGTCTTCGCCAAAATAGTGTTTCCGCACTTTCAGCCAGAGTCGGTTGATATTGGCACTCATGGTGTTTCCAACGAATGTCACGCCTTCTTCATCCACTAGTTTTGCATCCTTCGTCATCTCTAAGGTGTCGTCCACAGCCAGGAACATAAAGTCCACGTCCTGCACCTTGATGCTTTGAGAGTATGGCAGAGGAATGCGACTTTCAAACGATCCGTCGGCAGCAACAGGAATCGTGAAAACCTGCGCATCCTCATCAGTAAACGCGTTTTGTATAATTACCGATATGATGTTCCACTCGTCTGCAGGCTTGTTCAGGATACGCCCTTTCAATACAGCTGTTCCACTTTGGAAATGATACTGTTCGATGGCCCTTGCCGAAATAGTAGCGACAATGGCTAAGATTAATGTAACGATAAAGTTCTTGTTCATATAATCATTATGCATGGTTTATTAATTCGCCCGCAAATGTACTGTTTTTATTTCGATAAGCAAAATATTAACCAGGAAATGAACACAGAAGGGTCTCCGGTGTGCACAGAAGGGTTTCGGTGTGCACTTGATTCATTTTAGAGGGAAATGCACTATATCGTGTTAAAGTCTGTCATATCAGAACCTCTTTGAAGAATATTTTGTAACTTTGTAACCAAATTCACATAGGATTGTATCATCATGAACGAGAGTTTCGCTATACAGCTCTTTGAGGGCAAGAAAGTTCGCATCGTATGGGATGCAGAACAGGAGAAGTACTATTTCTCTGTAACGGATATAGTGCAGGTCTTGACAGATTCCGTGAATCCGCGTGATTACATAAAGAAGATGCTTAGACGTGACCCAGAACTGAAATCCAAGTGGGGGACAATTTGTCCCCCTGTTGAAATGTTGGCTCCAGATGGCAAGCGACGCAAGACGCAAGCCGCTGATCTTGAAGGCATTTTTAGAATCATCCAGGCCATACCCTCCAAGAAAGCCGAACCTGTGAAGCAATGGCTTGCCGAGTTGGGCAGTATGCGCGTTGACCAAATGATTGACCCGGAACTGACCTTTCAGATGGCCGTCGAGGACTATCGTCGTCAAGGCTACAGCGACCGCTGGATAAACGAGCGCATGCGCTCCATCGAGATGCGCAAAGAGCTGACCGATGAGTGGCATCGTTCCGGCATACATGAGCCTAAGGACTTCGCCATTCTAACAAATGTGCTGACAAAGGCGTGGAGCGGCATGACCACAGGCGAATACAAGCGTTACAAGGGGCTGACCAAGCAGAACCTGCGCGACAACATGACGAATGTGGAACTGGCACTCAACACACTTGCCGAGGTAGCTACCACGGAGTATTCTCGCCAATCTAATCCGCAGTCGATGGCCGAGAGCCAACGTATTGCAAAGGAAGGTGGCGAAGTAGCACGCGAAGCACGCGAGACGATGGAACGCCGTCTTGGCAGAAGCGTTGTTTCTTCTGAGCGTGCATCAGACTACATAAGGCCAATTGAGGGCAAAGGGCAGAACACTCTGCCCAAGGAGGACGAATAAGAACAATTCTATGAATATCATCATTATTGGAGCCACCTCAGGCATTGGCAAGGCCTTGTATGAGAAATATGCAACCGACGGAAACCATATAGGTATCGTTGGACGACGCACTCTCTTGTTGGATGAACTCCACCAATCACATCCCAACTGTACCTTCACGGCAACAGCAGACATTACTAAACAAGATGAGGTAGAGAGAGCCATCCATGACTTCACCAAAGAATTCGGCCACGTTGATTTAGCCATTGTCTGCTCTGGAACGGGCGAGATTAACCCTACGCTTGACTACGCATTGGAACGCCCTACGCTTGACACCAACGTGATGGGTTGGACATACGTCATTGACACGCTCTTCCATTTGTTTGAACAACAGGCGCACGGTCATCTTGTTGCCATTACGTCGGCTGGTGGACTGAGAGGTGAGCCGATGGCACCAGCCTACAGCGCGACGAAGGCCTATCAAATCAACTATATGGAAGCCTTGCGCAAAAAGGCTTTCAAGGCTGGCGGAAAAGTCATCGTCACTGACATCCGGCCAGGTCTTGTCAATACGGCAATGGCCAAAGGCGAGAGACTGTTTTGGGTGATGCCAGTAGAAAAGGTCGCCAATCAAATTATTGCTGCCATTCGCAAAGAGAAGTCTAAAGCTTATATCACTAAACGTTGGCACTTTCTCGCTATCATTAATAAAAACCTTCCGTTTATGTTATACAAAAGAATGTAAGACGCTATGGATCATCTGAAAATGGAACTAAGACATTGGGTATTGTCAGACGCAAAAGAACTGACGAACCTGTGTAATGCTGTCGACAGGCATTACCTTTCAGACCGTCTGCCTAATCCTTATACAGAAAAAGATGCGGAAGAATGGTTAAAGATGGTTTCTGAGAATGAAGCAGTTTCTGGTATTTATCAGGCTATTGTATATGATGGGAAACTCATAGGTAGTATATCGGTTGAGAAGAAAGATGATGATGCAGGAATCGGTTATATGCTTCTCAATGAATATGCAAACAAAGGTATAGCAACGGAAGCTGTCAAGCAGGTGTGCACTATTGCATTTAAGGTATTTTCCCTTGAACAAATTACAGCTAATGTCTTTCAACCCAACATTGCTTCAATACGTGTGTTGCTGAATAATGGCTTTAAGTATAAAGGTGCTATAACAAATGCCGTTATAAAGGATGGTACTGTATATGACTTGCTCATTTATGTGTTGATAAAAGAAACAGTATAAAGCATAAGCAATATGAAAAAAGTAAGACTTCTCTTCCTTCTGATTGCTGCTCTCGTCACCGCAACTCCCATGTTGTCTCAAAACCTCATAAAGACCGCAACGACTCCTGTCAGTTTCTCGAAGAGAGATTTCGTAGACACAATCAAGATAAAGGTGATAGACGGCGCGGTCGTTGTGCCTGTGGAGATAGAGGGGCGAATCAGGCACTTTCTGTTTGATACAGGTTCACCGCTTGGATTATGGCAAGGACAGAAAGAAGTCTGGATGAGACAATTATTGGCAGACAGTTTGCTTTTCGGAGATTCCAACAAGAATAGACGCCATAAAACCATTTATCAGATTCCCACCATGAAGATGGGAAACCTGCAAATTGAGAACTATCCGCTGATTGTAGAAGATGCGATGAAAGATTATTTGTGCGGCAGGTTTGATGGCGTGCTTGGTTTCAATCTGATCGGCAAAGGTCTTTCGTTCAAGTTGGATACGAAAGGCAGTCTGCTGATAGTCACCGACAGGAAGAAATTCTTCTCAAAGGAAGAGAAAGGACAACCCAGTGCAAAATATAGTACTAAACAAGCCTACCGTCCATTGGTCATCGTTGAAACCCCTCTTGGATTTATAGAAACTGTTTTTGATACTGGTGCTTTGAACGGATGGTTTGATCTGCCCCAGGCCTATTTAGACCGATGGTTTAAGAAATCAACCAAAAAGAGAAAGGTTCTCGATGACTTGATACTACAGACAGATACCACCATCAAAGCAAGTGCGGGATTATACGGCCTGTCCACTGACACCTTAGTGGGGAGGCTTCTCCACTTCCCTACGATAGAAATTGGAGAATTGCCAGTCAACGACTTGTATGCCACAACAGCCTATCGGACAATGAGAATCGGGAGTGCCTTGTTGAAACATGCCTCATTGATTATTGATGCACCTCGGAAACGGTTTGTGTTCCTGCCTCACAACAAACAGGAAATCAGAATTGGCAACAGCGAAACTGGTAGCATTTCACTCATACCATCAGAACCTGGCGATACACTCGGAGTTCTCAAGGCCGTCATCCGTAAGGGATCAACGGCCTATCAGAAAGGTATTCGTACTGGTGACTACCTAAGAGAAGTAAACGGTATCCCCATCAATAACCTCTGCACTTACATGCTGATGGAACGGAAAGATGAGGAGGCCCTATTCAAATTCCACAGTCCTAACGGTATAGAAAAGATAGTATTACTGAAGAGAACAAATTATCGTTAACAACAAACAATATCGAAATTAAAACAATGAAACTCTGGAGAAACATCTTTTTGATGCTTGCTGCTTTCTCTCTCGCCTCTTTTCTCTGCGTCACGCCCAATTACCTGAGCACCATCCGCAAGGATATCACGTTCGAAGCGAAAAAATAGCGCCACTTTCTTTAAGTAGTTTAAGACTTTCACCCTCGGCACCCGATTT
>JAEEGG010019848.1_pt1 | contig 13507 bp, 12 predicted proteins | sample 9134161 | NCBI WGS metagenome assembly JAEEGG01 (sample SAMN16246543, study PRJNA631951) | gut metagenome | biome: gut microbiome; feature: rumen; material: CR-attached | host: Bos | place: Iran: Karaj | collected 2018-10 | reverse complement strand
CCGCGTACTTGATGAGTCCATCAGAAAGCGTGATATTCGGGGCTGTAAAGGCTTCTTCAAAGAACTTGCTGGAGGACCTGAGCGCGTTGACTTTATCAGCAACAGTGACTTTGTCCGAAGGATAAGTCAGCTCGAAGTTCAGTGCGCTCAGAGAAGTGTCTTCATCGGAAGAGAGCGTGAGTACGATAAACCCATCCTCTTCTGCTATGGAAAGAGACATGGCCGGAGCACTGCCCCATGCTGCCTGGACTGCCATGGGGAACAGGCTTACGATCATCATCAGTACGAGGATGGTCGCAATCAGTTTCTTAGTTTTCATCGATTAATCCTCCCAACCAGGTATTGTATAGCTGCCAACCAAGTGCTGCAGGATCAAGCTGGCATCATAGGAGTTGATTCCATTCTCACCGTCAACATCGGCTGCAAGAGCACCAGTGCCGACGAAATCATACGTACCGACCAGATTCTGCAGGATCAGGCTGGCATCATAGGAGTTCAGACCATTCTCGCCGTCCACGTCGCCCAGCTTGTAGGGAAGGAAGTACTTGAAGGTCAGGATCTTATTCAGACCGTCGCTGTTCGCCAGATAGACGTAATACTGCTTGCCGTTCTCCAGGCTGCTGGGGTACACGGTGAAGGAGATCTCGGAACCGGTCATGGTGTCCTGGTCGATGTACTTGATGTTGCTCTCGGTGGGTGCAGCGCCGGGATTGTCAAGATCGTCGGTGAGAGCCAGGATCAGCTGGAAGCCGCTTCCGGCGCCGTTGTAGGTGACCTTGATCTTTTCCGCATTCGCGTAGAAGTCCTTGTCCGCTTCGTCCAGCAGCTTCGTCTCCGCCGCGACGGGAGTGCCGTCAGCCAGCTCCGCCTCAAAGGCCACCGTTGAGGTATACCCGGGCAGCACGGAAACTTCGTAGATGCCGGGAACGGTGGGGGCTTCGGAAGCGGCATAGGCGCCCAGGCAGAGCACCGCAGTGAAGAGTGCGAGCAGGAGCAGGATACGCAGGCATTTCTTCATATTCCATTTCCTCCCTATGTTAAAATTTTTCGGAATATACTACAAGGATCTTTGCCAACTGGGCGCGGGTGGCAGTTCCCAGAGGAGCGATCACGCCGTCCCCCATGCCCTTGATGAGCTCGTGATACACGCCCCAGTACATGGCGCTCTTTGCCCAGGACGCGATATCGCTGGAATCCGAATAGGCGTCGTCATAGATGCCGGTGAACATGGCTTCCATGCCGCTGACCCCGCCGGAATAAGCGAAGAGGATCTTCATGGCCTCCTGCCTGGTGATCCGTCCGCCGGGATCGAACACGGTATCGGAGCGTCCGTTCACGTAGCCGTTCCCGTATGCCCAGCTGATGGCCTTTTTGAACTCCTCGATGAGTCCGTCCGTATCCTCAAAGGGCATGCTGCCGGAGGCCTCCGGGCTGCCGGCCATGCGGTACAGCACCGTGACGAACTGCGCCCGGGTGACCGGATCGTCAGGTCCGAAGCGGCCGTCCTCATAGCCCTTGAACAGGCTCTGTTCCGCTGCCTTCCGGATGTATTCCAGTCCCCAGTGGTCTTCCACATCAGAGAAAGTGATGTTGGATACAGGAGCAGGTATCTGGGAATCGTCAGGATCGCCTTCTCCACTCTCTCCGGTTTCTCCGGTTTCTCCGATTTCGGTACCGACAGGCTCCCCGCCCGTGCCGGGTATCTCCGGACTGGCGCTGCCGCTGAGTGAGATGCTGAATGAGTTTCCTCTGTCGTCAAACATCACGCCCTTAGGCAGGGTGAAACCCACAGCACCTATATCAGCAACGGCTTTGAAGTGCAGAGTTGCTACCACGCCGTCACCATTGACTGCGGATGCAGATGCAGCAGCGACAGCCGCTCCCTCATTACGATCCAGATTCTTGGCAACAGCAGCGCCGGATAATACCGATCCGTAAGTAATACTGATACAATCCAGCTTGTCCTGATCGAATCCGAGGATAAACTCAATGGAGCAAAAGCCCGGATTTCCCGTGAGCTCGATGGTGACGTCGAACTCCTCTCCGGCGGAGACGGCTCCCGCAGGCCCGCTCAGGCGGAACTCGGGGCCGCCCGCAGCCGCAGCCGGCAAGGCCGCGACCAGCAGCAGAGCGAGGCAGAGACAGGATACGCGCAGGATGACGCTGTTCTTCTTCATCCACATTCCCCCTTCTGAGACCCCACAGCCCGCTACAGCGCCTTACGCGGGTACGGCATTCACGCCGTTTCCATGGGAAGATGCCGAAAGCATACTATTCAGCATACTGTCAGCGTATAGTTTAACATCTGCATTTTAACTCATACCCTGTATAATTGCAAGCCCAAAATGCCCGATCCCGGGTAATGATCCGTTTTCTTTTCGATCCGAACCTCAGCGGAAAAGCAAAACGGAAAACCAGGTCACGATGTTTCCCCCGTAGAATTCGATCCCGTACCGCTCTGCCAGATCCGTCGCCACGACCCCATAGCTCTCCACGCAGGGGAACATCCGCTCCGGGTGCCGGCAGGGTTCCCCGTCCAGCCATGCGCAGCGCTCACACACGGCGCAGGCCTCGGTGGACAGGACCAGGACCTCGGCCGCCTCCTGACGCAGCAGGTCCCGCACCTGCCGGGTCACCTCTTCATGAGGCTCGCGTGTCGCCAGGGTCTCCTCCAGATCGGCTATATCCCGCACCTCCGTCACGGTGGTGATGACCAGCGCTTCGGAAAAGCCCAGGCAGCGGGCGCGGCATTCCTCCACCGTGCCCACCGCGGGAGGACAGGCCCAGGACTTGTTGTACATGGGGCATTCCTGACGGCACACCTCCCGTATGCGCTCCGAAAAGGTCAGGTCCGAAGCCTTTGCCCAGGCGTACTGGGCCAGAGGCAGCAGGCACAGCTGTTCTTCGATCTTCGCTTTATCCATATTCTCTCCCGCTGCGCTCCGCAGGGCCGCATACCGGTCCCCGGGGCGCGTGTATTTTCTCCCTGTACTTTTCCCGAATTATAGCGTATACTGGGGAAAAGGGGGTGCATCCATGAAACGTGCATATCTGCTTCTGCTCACCGTCTGTCTGCTGCTCCTTGCCGCCTGTTCCGGCAGCGACCCCGCGGACGATCCGGTGCTCACCAATACCGCGCCGCCGTCCACCGGGACGCCGGTCACCGCCGCGCCTACGCCCTCGCCCACGCCCCGGGCCGGAGGCGAGGTGGTGATCACGGCAGCGCCGGGCAGCACGCCCAGCCCGGTGACGATCCCCTCCGCCAGCGCCGAGCCGGATTCCTCCGACTCCTCCTTCGCGCCGGTGGATCTCTCCGGCAGCTTCCGCAGCGATACGGGCACCGCCCTGAATCTATATGCGGATTGGGAGTGCGTATCCGTCAGCGCGAAGAACGTGCGGCTGACCATCGTACTCTCCCTGGAATCCTACAGTCTCAGCGTCGGCGAGCGCAGTAGGAACCAGCTTGTGGTCAACGGCGTGCCCGTCACCTACCATACGGATGCGCTGGAGGTCCCCTCCGGGGGTCTGAGCAAGACGGAGCTGTATACCTGGACGGAAACCATGCCCCTCATGGAGGACGGCAGCCTGCAGCTCGATCTGTATGCCTCCTGGGAGTTCAGCGGCAGCTACAGCGGCGTGGCCATGGATACCCTGGAGGTATCGGGACATATTTCCATTCCGTAAGCGGTGCGCTTTCCGCAGGAACAGAAGGAAGCCTGGAGCTATCCGGGCTTCCTTTTTGTTTTTCTTTTTCAGCGGATCAGCTTTTTGGCCTCCTCAAGGGGGATGTCCGCCCGCCTTGCGATCCCGGCCAGGTCCTCGTACTCCGGCTTATCCCGGCTCACGCCCCAGCCGCTGCTCTTTTTGATCCGGATAGTTCCCTGCTCCGTCTCCACCGTTTCCTGCCGCCGCTGCAGCACGCTCCTGCGGCAGAGGCTTTCCCGTATGCCCAGGGTGGTGGTGTGGCGGAACATGAGCCGCAGGACTTCCTCCCGCTTTTCCTCCCGGCACAGACAGGTGAGCAGAATGCCGGGGCGGTTCTTTTTCATGCCGATCGCGGTGGTGTACACGTCCAGGGCTCCGCCCTCCAGCAGACGCTCCTGGGCATAGCCCAGGGCTTCGGGGGTCATGTCGTCCAGCTCGCAGCGCAGCTCCAGGACCGTATCCTCACCCTCCTCCGCGCTTTCGCCCAAAAACGCCCGCAGGCAGTTTGCGGCGGGAAAGTCCTTCTTTCCCATCCCGCAGCCCAGCCTGCTGACGCGCATGACGGGCATGCGCCCGAAGCTGCCGGCGAAATGCCGCAGCAGCGCGGCGCCTGTGGGGGTGCACAGCTCCCCTTCCTGATTGCCGCCGGTCACGGGCATGCCCTCCAGCAGCCTGGCGGTGGCGGGAGCGGGCACGGGCAGGATCCCGTGCGCGCTGCGCACCTGCCCGAAGCCGGTGGTGATGGGCGATACGACGACTTTGTCCGGCCGGAGCTCATCCATGAGCAGGCACACAGCCGTCACGTCCGCCACAGCGTCCAGCGCGCCGACCTCATGGAAGTGGATCTCCTCCACCGGCACGCCGTGCACCGCCGATTCCGCATCTGCGATGAGGCGGTAAACGCCCTTCACGTCCTGCCTGACCTTCTCCGGCAGATCCAGCGCGTCCACGATCCCGGCGATCTCCCCCGGTCCGCGATGGACGTGGGTATGGCCGTGGTCGAGGGAATGCTCATGCTCATGGTGATGATGGTGTTCGTGGTCATGGTCGTGATGGTGATGGTGCTCGTGATCGTGGGCGTGGTCGTGTCCGGTCACGTCGCGGCTTTCCTCCTCCTCATCATGAACGGTGACCCGCAGATGGGTGCCGGTGATCCCCTGCTTCACCATGGGTTCGGCGGCAAACCGGACGCCCGGGATCCCCAGGGAATTCAGCCTGTTCAGCATGGCCTCCCGATCCGGGACCAGCTCCAGAAGGGCGGCGCCCAGCATATCTCCGGCGGCGCCCATATTGCATTCGATATACAGGATCCTCATGTTTTTCCCTCCAGATGGTTGATCATGCTGGCAAGATACCCGGCGCCGAAGCCGTTATCGATATTCACCACGCTGACGCCGCTGGCGCAGGAATTCAGCATGCTCAGCAGTGCGCTCAGTCCGCCGAAGGAGGCGCCGTAGCCCACGCTGGTGGGCACCGCGATCACCGGGCAGTCCGCCAGACCGCCGATGACGCTGGCCAGAGCGCCCTCCATCCCGGCAATGGCGATGATGACCCGGGCCTTCATCAGATCTTCCCCGTGGGCCAGGAGCCGGTGGAGCCCAGCAACGCCCACGTCGTACAGCCGCAGGACCCGGTTGCCCAGGGCTTCCGCCGTCAGAGCCGCCTCCTCCGCCACGGGCATATCGCTGGTGCCGCCGGTGGCCACCACCACGGGGCCGTTTCCGTCCGGCTCCGGCAGCTCGCCCACCAGGCCGACTTTCCCCAGCTTATGGTAGTCCAGCGGCAAAGCCTCGCTGCAGACCGCTGCCGCTTCCTCGCTCATTCTGGTGATGAGGACGAGCTTCTGTCCCCGCTCCCGCATAGCCAGGGCGATATCCCGGATCTGCTCCGGCGTCTTGCCCGCGCCGTAAATGACCTCCGCCACGCCCTGACGGAGACCCCGGTGCATATCCAGCTTGGCAAAGCCCAGGTCGGCAAAGGGCTCCAGACGGATCTCCGTTACGGCCTGATCCACAGTCACGCTGCCGTCCGCGACTTTTGCCAGCAGCGCGCGCAGTTCCTTTTGTTCCATTTTCTACCCTCCCAGCCGCGCTTCACCGGGTCTGGGCTCCAGATCCAGCAGCGCCGCTCCAAACCCGGCCGTCAGGATCCTCCGGATCTCCTCCCGCCGCCGCAGCGCTTCTTCCATCTGCGCTTCCGGCAGCTGGAGTCTGGCGGCGCCGTGCCAGACCCGCACCCGCAGGTCCGAAAAGCCAAGCTCCCGCAGGCCGGCCTCCGCAGCCTCCACACGCTTCAGCGTATCCTCCTCCAGAGCCGTGCCTGTGGGGATCCGGGTGGCCAGGCAGGCATAGGAGGGCTTATTCCAGGTAAAGAGTCCCGCTTCCTTCGAGAGGCGGCGGATCTCCCCCTTCGTCAGGCCCGCTTCCCGCAGGGGCGAGCGGACGCCCATCTCCGCCGCGGCGCGCATGCCCGGGCGGTCGTCAGCCGGATCGGAGGCGTTGTTGCCGTCCAGCAGCAGGTCTATCCCCTGCTCCCGCGCCCAGTTCAGAAGTCCGCCGAACAGGGCCTGCTTGCAGTGATAGCAGCGGTCGGCGGGATTGGCCTTCACCTCGGGCCGGGCCAGGATATCCAGCTCCAGCACCGTCAGCTCTGCCCCAAGCTCCTCCGTCAGGCGCCGGGCATCCTCCAATTCAAATGCCGGCTGGAAAACAGAACGCAGAAAGACCGGACGCCAATCGGCGCCGGCCTTCAGCCCCGCGTACAGCAGGTAAGAAGAGTCCACTCCCCCGGAAAAGCCCAGGGCGGCCTTGGGATGCTTCCGGGCAAAATCGTACAGATATTGAACGCTCATCGGTCCTCCCTGTAATAGCTGAGGCCCAGGGCCGCAGGGGGCTGATGCTCCCGTTTCCTGCGCATGGAGAACACCACCAATACGATGATCGTCACCACATAGGGCAGCATCTTGAAGATCTCCTGGGAGGCGCGGGTCATATTCACGGTGATCCCCAGCAGCGCGCAGAGATCCACGAAATAGAAGTACAGCCAGCTGAGTGCGCCGAAAAGGTAGCTGGCCCAGATGGCCCGCACGGGCTTCCAGGTGGCAAAGATGACCAGGGCCACGGCCAGCCAGCCCAGGGCCTCCAGGCCGCCGTCGCTGGCCCAGGTGCCCTTGATATAGTCCATGGTATAGAAGAGCCCGCCCAGTCCGGAGATCATGGCGCCCACCAGGGTGGCGCGGTATTTATACCCGGAAACGTTGATGCCTGCGGAATCCGCCGTGGCCGGATTCTCTCCCACCGCCCGCAGGGCAAGGCCCCGCCGGGTATGGCTCATATAGATCTGCATCACCACGGCGATGATGATGACGCCGTACACCAGCCAGCCCAGGTTCTTGATGATGGGCACGTCCCGGACAAAGGGCAGGGTGGCCCGGAACGCGCCGGAGGTGACGGGCAGGCTGATCTGTCCCACGCCGCCCGCCAGCTTGTTCAGGCTGCCGCCGTAGAAATTGGCAAAGCCGCAGCCGAAGATGGTGAGGGTAAGGCCGCAGACGTTCTGATTTGCCCGCAGGGTGATGGTGAGGAACGCGTAGATGAAGCCGCCCAGAAGGGACAGGAGCAGCGCGCCCAAAAGGGCGACGAGCAGGCAGAGGAAGGGGCTGGGCTGCGGCACGTACAGCTCATAATAGAAGCCGCCGATCAGGGAGCCGATGGCGCCCAGGCTCATGATCCCGGGCACGCCCAGGTTCAGGTTGCCGGACTTTTCCGTGAGGATCTCTCCCAGCGCGCCCAGCATGATGACGGTACCGAAAACGATGGCAGACTGGATGAGTGAAAGGATCTGATTCATGCCTTTCCTCCTTTCCGCTCCCGGAATACCAGCCGGTACTGGATGAAGAACTCGCTGCCCAGGATGAAGAACAGAATGATGCCCGTGAGGATCTTTGAGGCATATTCGTTCAGATTGTACTGGCTGGCGATCTGGGACGCGCCCCGTTCCAGGAATACCAGCAGCAGGGCGATGAGGATCATGACGAAGGTGTTGAACTTGGCAAGCCAGGCCACGATGATCGCGGTGAAGCCGCGGCCTCCGCCGGTGGTGGTGGAAATGGTATGGCCGCTGCCCGCCACGGCGATGAAGCCGGAAATGCCGCAGATGGCGCCGGATACGCACATGGTGCGGATGATGACCCTGCGCACGTTGATCCCGGCATACCGGGCCGTATTCTCGCTTTCGCCCACAACGGAGAGCTCATAGCCCTGCTTGGAGCGGTGCATGTACAGGTAGATCCCCACCACCAGGAGCAGCACAAGGATCACGTTCAGGGCGTATTTCTGACCGAAGATCTCCGGGAACCATCCGGCTTTCGTGCCGGAGTTGATGATCCCCACGGAGTTGGAACCGGCAGGATGCTCCCATTTTGCCACGCAGAAGCTGGTGATCTGAATGGCCACATAGTTCATCATCAGGGTGAACAGCGTCTCATTCGTGTTGTATTTTGCCTTGAAATACGCCGGGATAACGCCCCAGATGAGACCTGCCGCCACGCTGGCGATGAACATGATCACCAGGAGCAGAAGGCTGGGCATGCGGCTCAGATAGATCATGCAGGCCGCGGTGGCCACGCCGCCCATGAGGATCTGGCCCTCGGCGCCGATGTTCCAGAACCGCATCTGGAAGGCCGGGGCAAGACCCACGGCGATGCACAGCAGGAAGGCTGTCTCCTTGACGGTGACCCAGGTGCGGTTCAGGGTGCCGAAGGCGCCGTTCCAGATGGAGCCGTAGACCAGCATGGGATTCAGATGGACGATGCCGTAGATCACCAGGGCGCAGACCACCATGGCCATGACCACCGCCGCAAGGCGGATCAGCCAGTTCTGCCACCAGCGGAGGCCGCTGCGCTTCGTGATCCGCACGAAGGGCTCATGGAGGGTCTTGTCCGTATGCTCGCTGTGTGCCATTACGCTTTCCCCTCCTTCAGATATGTCATGCTGTAGCCGATGCTGTCCTTGGTGGCGGTACGGGCGTCCGCGATCTCATTTGCCACGCCGCCGCAGAGGACAAGGATCCGGTCGCAGAGCTCCAGAAGCACGTCCAGGTCCTCGCCCACATAGATCACCGCCACGCCCTTGCGCTTCTGTTCCGCCAGAAGATCGTAGATCACGTAAGAGGTGTTGATGTCCAGGCCGCGGACGGCGTAGGCCATCATGAGCACGTTGGGCGCCAGGGCGATCTCCCGGCCCACCAGGACCTTCTGGACGTTGCCGCCGGAGAGCTTCCGCACCGGGGTGTTCAGGTTCGGCGTCACCACGTCCAGCTCCTGCCGGATGGTCTCCGCCAGCTTCCTGGGCTGCCGCCGCTCGGTGAATACGCCCCTCCCCGCCCGGTAGCTTTTCAGCATCATGTTGTCGCTCATGCCCATGCTTCCCACCAGGCCCATGCCCAGACGGTCCTCCGGGACGAAGGACATGTGCACGCCCAGGTTCTGGATGTCGATCGGGCGCATGCCGATGAGCTGGCTGTCCTTCCCCTCCGGCGAATGGTAGACGACGCTGGAGCCGGGCTCCGCCCGCTGCAGACCGGCGATGGCCTCCAGAAGCTCCTTCTGTCCGCTGCCGGAGATGCCGGCTACGCCCAGGATCTCTCCCCCTCTTGCGGTGAAGCTCACGTCGTTCAGGGCCAGGAGGCCTTCGGTATTCCGCACGCTCAGGTGCTCCACCACCAGCTGCGTTTCAGAATACTTCGGCTCCTCCCGGCGGATGTTCAGGGACACGGCATGGCCCACCATCATTTCCGTGAGCTCCTGGGGGCTGGTGTCCTTCGTCATCACGTCGCCCACGTAGCGGCCTTTGCGCAGGACGGCCACCCGGTCGGAGACGGCCATGACCTCATTGAGCTTGTGGGTGATGATCACCACGCTCTTTCCGTCCGCGCGCATATTGCGGATCACGTCAAAGAGCTTTTCCGTTTCCTGGGGAGTGAGAACTGCGGTGGGCTCGTCCAGGATCAGGATGTCCGCGCCGCGGTACAGGACCTTGATGATCTCCAGCGTCTGCTTTTCGCTGACGGACATATTGTATACTTTTTCATTCGGGTCGATATGGAACCCGTAGCGATCGCATATCTCTCTCACCCGGGCGCCGATCTTCCTGCGGTCGACGCCGCCTTCTTCATGCAGGCCGAGAACGATATTCTCCGAAGCGGAGAATACGTCCACCAGCTTGAAATGCTGATGGATCATTCCGATGCCCAGATCCAGAGCGTCCTTCGGAGAGCTGATGGTCACTTCCCTGCCCTGGACGAAGATCTGCCCCTCATCCGGGTAATAGATCCCGGAGAGCATGTTCATCAGCGTGGTCTTCCCGCTCCCGTTCTCTCCCAGGAGAGAGAGTATCTCCCCATTGCGAATGCCGAGGCTGACGCCGTTATTGGCAGCCTTGTCTCCAAACGCTTTGGTGATATTCCGCATTTCCACGGCGTATTCCATGATTCGACTCCTTACAAACCGAATACGGGGGAAGCCGTTTTTGTGCGACTTCCCCCTGCGAAGAATACCGGATTCAGCTGAGCTGCGTGATGCCGTCGATCAGCAGGCTGAAGTAGGGAGCGCTGCGGAAGGAAGACTCCTGGAACGCTCCGTTCACGATGCACTCGTAATCCTTGCCGGTGTACAGGATGGCGGAGTAATCGCTGTTCATGGTGCTGGAATTGAAGGTATAGGTGGAGATATGAGCGCCGTCCACGGTGAACTTGCTGGTATCAAAGACCTGCAGGCTGCCGTCCTTGATGGCCTTCTCGACCTCGGCCACCTTCTCGGCGGTGCCGGGGGCGCAGGAGCTGCCCAGCTGGGAGATCATGTTGGCGCCGCTGGCATAGCCCTCGGACCAGTCGACGGGGATCTCGGTGCGCTTGCCGTCCTTGGCCATGCCCAGGGCGTAGGTGTAATACACGGACCAGTCATTCTGGGCGGAGGTCAGGATGGCGGTGGGAGCCACGGCCAGCATATCGATATTGTAGCCCACGTAGTAGCAGACGGAGCCGGTCTTGACGGCGGCCTCAATGGCGGAGGGGCCGCCGGTGGAGTCGGCGTGCTGGCTGATGATGCAGCAGCCGCGGCTCAGCAGAGCCTCGGCAGCCTGCTGCTCGGCAGTGGCGTTGGCCCAGGAGTTGGTGAAGGTGACGTCCATCTGGACGTTGTCCACGATGCTCTTGACGCCCAGGTAGAAGCCGGTATAGCCGGAGACGACTTCGGCATAGGGATAGGCGCCCACGTAGCCGATCTTGATGGTGCCGTCGGCATTGTAGTTCTCGTCCTTCAGCACGCCGCTGTCCACCATTTCCTTCAGCTTCATGCCCGCCACGACGCCGGAAACATACCGGCTCTCATAGGTATGGGTGAAGAAGTTGTGGGTGTTCTGGCAGTTGTCCACCGCGGCGGTATCGCCGGTGGCGATCAGGAAGGTGATGTTGGGGTTCTCCTCGGCAGCCTGGGTCATGTAGGACTGATGGCCGTAGGAGTCGGAAATGATCACGGTGCAGCCCTGCTCGATCAGGTCCACGGCGGCTTCATAGCAGGCCTGGTCCTCGGGGATGTTGTACTTCCAGATGACCTGCTTGCTCTCGTCGATGCCAAGGTTCTTGCAGGCGGTCTGGATGCCCTGCAGATGGGCAAAGTCATAGCCGATGGACTCATCGTGCAGCAGGATCACGCCGATCTTAAGGTCGGACGCATTGCTCTGCGCAGACGTGCCGCTCTGGGCGGGGGCGTCGGGCTTCTGGCCGCAGGCGGCAAAGGCGAACACCATCGCCAGCACCAGAAGCAGGGCGAAAAGTTTCTTCATTCTCTTCTTCCTCCGATTATCTTATAGTTATCGGCGCTGCGGCCGGATCAAACGGGCTCAATCCAGGAATTCGATGCTTCCGTCCGGGTCCATGGAGCGGATGCGCGCAAGGGATTCGATGCGGAGTCCCCGCTCCCGCAGAAGCTTTCCGCCGGGCTGATACGCCTTTTCGATGGCGATCCCGGCCCCGACGATCTCTGCGCCGGCCATCTCCGCCAGGTCGACAAGACCCGTCAGCGCGGAGCCGTTTGCCAAAAAATCGTCGATCAGCAGCAGGCGGTCCTCCGGGCCGAGAAAGCGCCTGGAGACGATAACCTCATACGTGGCGTCATGGGTATAGGAGCGGACCTGGGTGCGGTATACTTCCCCGGCAATGTTCTTCGTCTTTGTCTTTTTGGCAAACACCACGGGGCAGCCGAAGGCCCGGCCGACGACGCAGGCGATGCCGATGCCGGAGGCTTCGATGGTGAGGATCTTGTTCACGCCGCAGCCCGCATACAGCCGGAGCCATTCCTCGGCCATGGCGTCAAAAAGTGCAACGTCCATCTGGTGGTTCAGAAAACTGTCCACTTTCAGAACGTCGCCTTCCATGATCCTCCCGTCTTTTCGGATCCGTTCCTCCAAGAGGCGCATCCCAATCCCCTCCCCAAAAACATGAATTATCATACTACAGGGGTCCTGTTTTTTCAACATTTTTTTACGGCTTTGCGATATGCGTCATAACGGGACCGGAGGGCGCAGCGCCCCCGGTCCCGGGATTCAGCCGTTCTTTTCCGTTTTCCTTCTGCGGAAGATCTGTCTCCGGAACAGGATGACCTGCATGGCCAGGAAAAGCAGCAGGACGACGCCCAGGGTGATCCAGCCGTGGGTATCGCTCTGGGGCGCCACCGGCAGCAGCAGGAGCATGGGGAAACCGAAAACGATGGCCCAGGGCTGGTGATAGACCAGGTTGTCGCTGGCCTGGGTCTCGAAATGGGGATCCACCTCCCGGAGAAGGATGACTCCGGTGCTCACGGTACCGGTCAGCATCCCGTACAGGCTCAGGAACGCCTCGTGCCGGTACTGGGGGAACACCTTGCCGCACAGGGGCTCCAGATAGAGATAGCTCACCACGGCGCCTGCCGCGCAGATCAGGCTCAGCGGGATGATGAAGGGTCTTTCCGTAAAGGCGTCCAGCCGGATGGCCGCGATGGAGGCGACCACCATGAGGTCGAAAAGGAAGCCGGAAATGCGGTTCTGCATGAAGTTGTTCGTGTATTCCCGCTTGATGATCCCCGCCTTCTTCAGGCCCCGGAGAACGGCCTTCTCCAGCAGGGCGAACAGGGTGCCGATCAGGAAATTGAAGCCCCAGACAAGAGGCCGGACGGTATTGAAGCCGAAGTTCCCCAGGATGCCGGTGGAGACGATGGCGTCGATCCCCCGCATGAAGCGGTACGCGGCGATATAGGCGATGAATACCAGGGCGATCTGGACGCTGAACTTATCCATGGATTCCGAAAGAGGGATCTCGTTTGCGCCGCTCACCTGTTCAATGGTGAGCTCCGTATCCATGACCGTCTCCTCCCGGCTGCCGCGGATGATCCCCCGGCGGCGCAGGACGTTCAGATAGATCACGCCGCCGATGGAAGCGGAGAGGAAGCCCATTGCGGCGATCGTCAGGCCGAAGCTCGTCCCGTCCGTAAAGCCGTAGACCGTCTCATATGTATGGCCCCAGTTGTACGCCTGCCCGGGTCCCTGCCCGAAGCCCATGGGCAGCAGCAGGCCGGAGGCCTTGAACAGGCCGGGCATGAAGGTGAAGGCCAGGCCTAAGCTGATGAGCAGGCCCACGATGGCCTGGGAGACATAGCAGGAAGCGATAAGGGCGCCGGACTTCAAGCCCGTCAGGTTTTGCTTATCCTCGTCGGACAGGGGTTCCGGGACCCTCAGGGCCAGCGCCACGAAGCCCAGACCCAGAGCGTGGT
>JAEEGG010019845.1_pt1 | contig 13508 bp, 6 predicted proteins | sample 9134161 | NCBI WGS metagenome assembly JAEEGG01 (sample SAMN16246543, study PRJNA631951) | gut metagenome | biome: gut microbiome; feature: rumen; material: CR-attached | host: Bos | place: Iran: Karaj | collected 2018-10 | reverse complement strand
GAAGCCCCCGTCATGCCCGGGGCGGCCAAACTGCTCGACACCATCCGTCGCGAAGGCTTTCAAGTCATCCTCGTCACCGGCAGCGGACAGCAAAGCCTGCTCCGTCGGCTCAACCACGCTTTCCCAGGCCTGTTCCACCCCGACACGATGGTTACCAGTTTCGACGTTACCCGCGGCAAACCCTACCCCGAGCCCTATCTGAAAGGCCTCTGGAAAGCCGGCGTCCGGCCGTGGGAAGCCGTCGCCGTAGAGAACGCGCCGCTCGGTGTAGAGTCCGCCGTGGCCGCCGGCATCTTCACCATTGCCGTCAATACAGGCCCCCTGCCCGACAACATCCTCCTGAAGGCCGGAGCCAACCTGCTCTTCCCATCCATGCAAGCTCTCCGCCACGACTGGCCGGAACTGCAGCACCAGCTGCAATGAACTAAATCCAAATAAAAAGGCCGCTTCCTCACGGAGCGGCCTTTTTGGCTTATTCAATTGGATGTGGTCTAACTTTCGTTTTCACATGGCAAAATTACAACGGCAACACCATCCATGCAATCCTCAGAAATAAGTATTTCTCACGACACACACTTCAGTGAACGGGAGGTCCGTTTTTGTCATGATTTTTCACACTAAAGCCATGCGTTTGGCAACCCGTTGATTTTCACCGGGTGCCAAATAGGGCTAATTAGAAGCGGCGTTTCAAAATTTTGAAACGCCGCTTCTGCATCCCGAAGTCCGACTTTTGAGACCCAAAATCGGACGTCTGAATGGGAGATGTCAAAAAAGCGAGATTTTTTGAATTGAGAGTGGAAAGTTGAGAATTAAACTGGACGGCGGGACTCGCGATTTTGAATCTCGGGCATCATTTTTCTGACGAAATTCTCAATCCTCGATTCTCTATTTCCTATTAAAAATTCGTATCTTTGCAAAAAATAATGTTTATCGAATAACTGTCTTATGAGAACGTATCTGTTTTTCATTCTGTCCTGCTTCCTTGCAAGCGTGGGAGTGCAGGCTGCGAAGTATTATGGCATCAAGGTGGGCGGCGTGGATGTCACCGAGAACAATGCAAGCAACGTGACGGGCGACAACATCAAGCCCGCACAGGTAGGCAAGGACTACAAGGTGTCGTACAATGCCGCAAAAAAAATACTTACGTTACACAACATCCGCATTGAGCGCACGGGCAAGAACAACCGCGCCGTCCTCAACGACACCTGCAACGGACTGACCATCGTGTGCGAGATGGAGTGCATCCTGAAGGCCGAGGACTCATCGCCCGTCCGTCTGAACGCCAATACCACGCTGAAGAGCGACACCACGGTCTATATCACCGGCGGTTCGGAGGATGCCATCACCGTGGGCAAGGGGGCCACGCTGACCATTGACGATGCCCGTCTGGAGATAGACGGTGGCAAGTCGAGCGGTCTGGAAGGCGCCAATGGAAGCGAAACGGTCATTATAAAAGATTCTGAAGTTAAATGCAAAGGTATCCCTGCCATCAATAGTTTGGGAAAGCTCCAGGTTACCAGTGCCTACGCCAGTTTCTCGGGTTCATCTACAAACAATGGCTACTCACCCGCCGCGGTGGGACTGAAAGCATTCGGCGTGAGCGGCGACCGCATGTGCTCTTTCCGATACACTTTCGATGCCGGCAAACAGACATTCCTCAACGAGAACGGCAGCACAGCCACAACCGTTGCCGTCACAAGAGTACTGTATATCACGGATAGCCAGAATTTCCCCGACACCAACCTGCAACAAGCCATCAAGGCGCAAAGCAAATACCACTGGGACTATTTTACCCTATCCACCAAACGGCATAGGGGCACCCTTGACGAACTGACTGCGCTCGACCTCACCGATTTGGATGTCAAGAGCCTGCAGGGCATCAATTATCTCACGGAATTGACCGAGCTCAAATGCCCGTCGCTCGACCTGGACGCCATCGACATCTCGGAACTGACCAAACTGAAAACACTGGATTGCCATTCCAACAAGTTTACCACACTGGACCTTTCAAACCACAAATACCTCACCTCGCTGGACTGCAGCTACAACAAACTCACGACCCTGGATTTGTCAGACAAACCCCTGCTGAAAACCATCGACTGCCGTTCCAACCAACTGACATCGCTGAAAGTAGCCGAAGGCAACCAACTGAGAGAACTCTACTGCCAATACAACCAGCTGACGGCGCTCGACGTATCCCCAAACCCCAATCTTACCAAATTCAACTGCGAGCACAACCAGCTGTCCTCACTCCTGGTCTGCCAGGACGGCTACTTCGAAATAGATTGCTTCAGCTGTAACAACAACCATCTGAAGCGCGAGGCCATGGCGGCACTGTTTGAAACCATGCCCCTCGCCAGAAAGGGCAACACACTGAACCTGGTTGACCACAGTTCCGTCTACGAGCGCAACGAAATAACCGAAGAAACCATGAAAGCGGCCAAAAAGAAGAATTGGACCATCCAACACCGCATGGCCGGCAAAAACTACTGGGAGGAGACCACAGAATGCATTGACTACGACCTGTGGATTGAAGGGAAGCACATCAACTGCCACGATGCGGCCAGCTTATTCTACGACTACGGCTCAGCCTCCTTTGACCCCGAAACAAACACCCTGACGTTTAAGGCCGACCGCACGCTGCAAGGCACCGGCACAACGGTCAACACCGGCTATGGCGCTGCCATCTACAGCGAAATAGACAGACTGACCATTCTGCTGCCAATGGCATCTGGGCACAAGACCATCAAAGTGACGGCAACAGGTTACGATGGACAGAACGGCATTTACCTGAAAGGCAAAACCACCATTGCCGGCGAAGGCACACTCGCAGCTTCCGGAAAGAACGGTATCTACCACACGAACGACACGCTGACCATCGGTGGCAACGTGACGGTGGAAACCGAAGGTACCGATGGCGGTCTGACTGGTTATCGTTACAAATTCCCCCGAATGACGAACTATACCTATTATTCCACTCTTGTCATTAAAGAAGAAGCCACGGTGAAAGCCAAGGGCCAAGGCTGCGGAGCTATTTCTTATTGGAAGAACTTCATATTGGAAGATGACCACGAAATTACATCGCCCGAAGGTGCCCATTGGAAGCACGGCAGTCATGCCGTGTACGGTGAAGACGAGAGCTTGGGTCTTTTGAGTAACGAATGGGTTGTAGTGGAGAAGAAGAAATTTAATCCTGCCGACGTTAACCGTGACGGTACGGTCGACAGCGCCGACATTGTGGCAGTCATCAAGGAAATGCCCGACGGTGACAAAAAAGCCGATGTAAATGGTGACGGTGCCATTGACTCGGCCGACATCGTGGCTGTGATAAAAGCGATGAAGTAAGTTGTAAATTGTGTTGAGAATTAAGATTATGAAGAAAATTGCATTCTTATTGTTTGCGCTGTCGCTGACATTATCTGGCGCCAAGGCAGACTATGTTCCTGCAAAAGAGAATCTGGAGAGCCGGCAGGCATTTGAGGGTTTCCGTTTCGGCATCTTCCTGCACTGGGGCATTTACAGTGAATTCGCCCAGGGCGAATGGTACTTACAATTCGGAAAGCTGAACAAGGACGAGTATGCTAAGGCGGCTTCGTGTTTCTACCCCCTACGTTTCAATGCGGACGAATGGGTGCGCGCCTTCAAGGAGTCCGGTGCCAAGTATATCACGTTCACTTCGCGCCATCACGATGGTTTCTCCATGTTCAAGACGGCCGAAAGCCGTTACAACATCGTGGACGCCACGCCTTTCGGCCGCGACGTGGTGGGCGAACTGGCCGAAGCCTGCTACAAACAGGGCTTGAGGTTTCACCTCTACTACTCTATCCTCGACTGGATCCGCGAGGATTATCCTCTGGGTAGGACGGGCCGTTTCACCGGCCGCACGCCGCGCCCCAACTACGACAGTTATTTCCAGTTCATGAAGAACCAAATGCGCGAACTGCTCACCAACTACAAGAACGTCGGCGGCATCTGGCTCGACGGCTATTGGGACCACGATAAGGATTCCATCCCCTTCGACTGGCGCATGCCGGAGTTCTACCGCTACATCCACCAGCTGAAACCCGGCTGCCTCATTGGCAACAACCACCACATCAGCCCTATCGAAGGCGAAGACTTCCAGATGTTCGAACGCGACCTGCCGGGCGAGAACAAGGCCGGCCTGTCGGGACAGAAGATCAGCAAATTGCCACTGGAGATGTGTGAGACCATGAACGGCATGTGGGGGTACAAAGTGTCGGACCAGAACTATAAGTCTGTCGGACAAATCGTACAGCTCATTGCCCGTGCCGCAGCGAAAGGCAGCAACCTGTTGCTCAACATCGGCCCGCAGCCTAACGGCGAATTGCCCGAAACGGCACTCCAACGGCTGAAAGGCGTAGGCCAGTGGATGAATGTCAACGGACGGAGTATCTACGAAACCAAAGCGACCGGTATTCCCGAACAGGAGTGGGGCGTGACCACACAAAAAGAAAACAGCCTTTTCCTGCACATCCTGAAACCGTCGAAGCAACCCGTCACGATTTCTCTGGATAAGAAACCGAAGTACGTGCGGCCGCTGGCCGATGCGTCCGGCAAACTGACATACAGCTACGACAAACACAACAAGACTCTTTCCATCAGTATTCCCGAAACATCGGAAACGCCCGACTACGTGATCGAAGTGGTGAGATGAGCCGCATCTTGGAAGTGTGCACAGGCAGCCTTGGCAGCGTCATGGCCGCAGCAGAAGGAGGAGCAGAGCGCATTGAATTGTGCTCTGCCCTTCCGCTTGACGGACTGACGCCATCCTTCGGACTGCTGTCAGAGGTACGTCACCTATTTCCCTATCTGCGTATTCATGTGCTCATCCGGCCTCGCGAAGGAAACTTCGTCTATGACGATGCCGAACTGCGCATCATGGAACGCGACATCGAGGCGGCCCTGCCCTATGCCGATGCCATTGTCAGCGGAGCTCTAACTGAAGAGAACGAAGTAGACCTCAAAGCCACGCAACGACTGATAAAAGCGTCAGGAAACCGGTCCTTCACATTCCATCGCGCATTCGACGCGTGCCGCGACCCGCATGAATCGCTGGAAAGACTCATCGGGCTCGGCTGCCACCGTGTCCTGACGTCGGGACAGGCATCGACAGCAGAAGAAGGCATCGGACTACTCCGGGAATTGGTACGTCAAGCCAACGGACGCATTACCATTCTTCCCGGAGGAGGCGTGAACGCACGCAACGCACGAATGATCCTGGACGAAACAGGAGCCTCAGAAATCCATGGCTCCGCCTCAGCTGTTACACCAGAGGGAATCAAGATGACATCGGCCCGCGAGGTGGCACAAATTCTGAAAAGCATTCAAGGATAACGGCTCTTCATTCCGTTACAGTTTCCGGATAACTTTCATCAGTTGTTCGCCAAGATTGATGGTATATCCCTGATGAACGGAAACTACCCGGTTGAAGGTGTCGCAAATAAGGAAAACCGGAAGGGAAGATGACGTGAGTTGCATCTGTTCTCTTATCTCCGACAACATTTTTCCTCCGACGTCGGTTCCCCATACCACTGTGCTTGGCAAATTGGGGAACTCCTGGAAATTAAAGCGCGAAGCAGCATCTTCACCTTCAAAAACCAACATCATCTTACGTCCCCATTTCTCAAAATCCTCCTTGCAAGCCGAAATGTCGCGCAGGGCATGGTTGGTAGGTTCTTGATTGGGGGCTATCAACCCGATGACATAGTAACCGCGTCCGGTAGTGCTGAGCAATGAGACTTCCTTGGAAACTTCCTTGATGTCTTTCTCGGAAACTCCTTTGGTGTCTTTTTCCATCGACAGATAAGTGTTTTCCGCATTAAAAGAACCTATCACATGCACTTCCTCCGCATCTTCCCGGATAATCAAGGGCCGTTCCAGCGTTGAATTGTCGGGCAGGTTGAACCGTTCCAAATGGGCCAGTACCTTTCCGCTTGCCAAGCGTCGGCCTGTTGTCAACAGATACTCGCCGGGAAGGAGTTTCACGCCCCGGGAAAAGTCTTTCTGCCATGTTGCCTCCTCGGGATAAGTGAGCAGACGGGTACGTCCGTCTTTAATCTGACCAAGCGTAAAATGGACGTAATACTTCGGGTCGTTGCAGGAGGGGGAAGGTTGATACGTGAGTTCCACACAGGCATTTTGAGAGGCTTTTGCGACCTCTTTCTCCGCAAACAGCACCTCTGTCCACTGACCTTTGTCTAAATCAAAAGTCTCTAACGTGCCTGTCACTTCGTTGATGCGGGAAGGCAATCCCAGGCTTCGTGCGACACTCACATAGAATATTTTTCGGCCCAAGTCATCCGTGATGCGTTCGCGATACACGCTCATGGGCTGCATCCGCAGTCCTTGGGGATTTTTCCCGTTGTCGACTGTCAAGTGCTTTCTGCACCATTTGGTCAAATCGCCGGGGCTCTTTATGCCATCTGCAAACGCTTTCCGGAAGAAAGCCTTATAAGGCGTCAGCCATTCGTTCTCCACACGGGGATTCAGCACGTATTTGCAATACACCTCCGACGTATCCGTGTGCTCCTCCATGTTATCCACGAGTACCTCCATCGGAATGTCACGCAAGTCCTTTGACGAGATGACCTTCAGTAACCGGTGCGCCATCTCCTTGTTTTTCGCTTTATCCAAGAATTCGCGGATGACACGGTGGTTACCCCGCCACGCTTCCACAGGCATGGTACGTTCGTAGGCTTGCCTCATGCTGTCTTCCAGAGCCAGACGGCGGTTGTTCTCTGACCTTTGTTCTGCCGTTACCACAGGCAGGGCTGCTCCGGCAGGCGGCGGCACCATGTCCAGATCCAACCGTTCCGGCAGCGGTGTTCCGTCGAGCGTCACCGTAACCTCGTTGTCCGTACCAAACGATACTTTTCTTATGGCCGCCTTTCCGTCTTTCGACACCCAAAGCAGCATATCGCCGTGTCCGGCCGTCAGTGAAGCACGGCCCGACTGGTCAGTTGTCTTATGGGCCACGGTATAGAACTCGGCGTAATTGTACAGTTTAAACTCGACCAAAGCACCGGGCACGGCCTTCTGCCTTTTGTCCACCACCGTCACCTTCAGCGTGGCCGCAGGAGCATAATTGCCGATAACATTGATTTCCGTGAAGCAAGGCGTGCGGGCAATTACCTCCTCGGGACCGTCGTAGTCGCCGAAGACACGGGTGTGCATCAGCATTCCGCGCGATGCGCTTTCATTGAACCACCCCAGATTAAGCACCGGCTCGGGCTCACAAGCCCCCAAAAACCACCACCGGCCGTCGGCCCAGGCTTCCACCCACGCATGGTTGTCGTCCGTGTGGGCCCAGCGCGGCGTATAGACCTGGCGGGCCGGTATGCCCACCGACCGCAATGCCGCCACCAGAAGCGTCGATTCCTCGCCACAACGGCCATAAGCCGTCTTCACCGTAGCCAGCGGACTGCTGGTACGGGCGTCGCTCGGGCGGTAGGTTACCCGCTCATGACACCAGTGGTTCACCTCCAGTATGGCATCCTTCATGCCCAGACCGGCCACACGGGGCTTCAACGCCCGGTAGAACACCTCGCGGCTGTTGTCCAGCGTCTCATTGTTCACGCGGACCGGCAGCACAAAGTGACGGAACTCGCGTTCGGGCACGCGGCGGCCCCACGGCATCTCCTCGCGGGCCCGGAGGGTCCACGCCACATTGTTTTCGTAGAAAGCCCGGCTGTAGTCGGTCCGGTCGGGCAACGGCATATATTTATAAAGAAACTCCACATATCCGCTGCCACCTTGCGGCTGTGCGCCGACCGCCAACGAACAGCACAACACCAACAGCGCCGACACACGCTTCACGCCCACACTCATTGCCATAATTGATTTCCATTTACGATTTCCAAGATGCAAAAATACGAAAAAACGGCATGCGCCACCCCGGCCATCTCAAAAAAAACAAGTCACACCCCCATTTCGGCCATCACTTTCAGCGACAGAAAGCAGGCGTTATTGTCAAAACTTTTTACCCCAAAATCCGAAGTTTTGTAACTTCTTGATTTTCATGTGGTGTCAAACATGGCAAAATAGAGGCGGCGTTTCAAAATTTTGAAACGCCGCCTCTGCATCCCGAAGTCCCACTTTTGAGGGCCGAAACTGGGCCCCTTCCGCCGGAATATCAAAAAAGGACGGGATTTTTTTACCGGTGCCATACGGACTATTTATTTTCAAACGTCTCTCCATGGCCCGAAGTCGTGTTTTTTTCATAACTTTGTACTAAAATACGGATATTTCCGTTATGTGTTTATATCGTGCGCGCGAAAGACGCATGGAAACCAGACATTACGAAACAAAAAATTACGACGTAATATGATAAAAAAGTTCATGACATGCCTCCTGCTGCTGACGCTGACGTTCGGCGGCACGGCAATGGCACAGTCGTCCACCATGACCGACGACCAAGTGGTACAGTTAATCATCAAGGAAAAAGAAGCCGGCAGTTCACAAGCCCAAATCGTGACGAAACTGATGCAGCGCGGAGTGAAAATCCAACAGATTCAGCGCGTGCGCCAGAAGTATGAGCGCGAAATCCAGCAGAAAGGCCTCGGCACGGTGGCCAACCAAAAGATGCAACAAATAGACCGGCGCATGCGCACCAACAACGGTGACGAGAAAAAACAGCGCATGGACCGCACCACCCAAAAACGTATCCGTTCGGGCAACACCACCCGCCGCACCTACGACGAGGAGGACGACGACTTCATACAGATGCAGGAAGAGTTGGACGCCTTCCTCCCCACCGACTCCATCCAGTGGCTGGAGCGCATCCTGGAAGAGCAGGAACTGAACCGCCGCAAGGTGTTCGGCCGCGACATCTTCAACCGCGAAGACCTGACCTTCGAGCCGGCCATGAACATCGCCACGCCTCAGAACTACCGTCTGGGCCCCGGCGACCTGGTCATCGTCGACATCTACGGCGCTTCCCAAAAAACATACGAAGTGAACGTGTCGCCCGACGGTGAAATCCTCATCGAAGGCTTCGGCCCCGTGCAAGTGAGCGGACTGAGCGTGGAACAGGCCAACGCCCGCCTGCGCTCCACACTGGGCACCCGCTACAGCGGCAGCCGCGTGAAACTCTCGGTGGGACAGACCCGCACCATCACCGTGAACGTGATGGGCGAAGTGAACCTGCCGGGCACCTACACGCTGTCGGCCTTCGCCAGCGTGTTCCATGCCCTCTACATGGCCGGCGGCCCCAACGAACTGGGCACACTGCGCGCCATCAAGGTGTACCGCAACAACCGCCTCATCACCACGGTGGACGTGTACGACTACATACTGAACGGCAAACTGACGGGCAACATCCGCCTGGCCGACAACGACGTCATCAGCGTGGAACCCTACGACTGCCTGGTGAACATCACGGGTAAGGTGAAGCGCCCCATGTTCTATGAAATGAAGAAGGACGAGAGCCTGGGCACCTTGCTCAAATACGCCGGCGGCTTCACCGGCGACGCCTACAAGAAAGCCGTGCGCGTGGTCAGAAAGACCGGCCGCGAATTTGCGGTGTTCAATGTTGAGGAATTCGACATGAACGTCTTCCACGTGGCCGACGGCGACTCCGTCAGTGTGGACTCCATCCTGCAGCGCTACCAGAACACCGTTGAGGTGAAAGGCGCCGTGTTCCGTCCCGGAATGTACCAACTGAACAAAAACATATACAGCGTGCGCACCCTCATTGAACACGCCGAAGGCATAACGGAAGAAGCCTTCGTCAACCGCGCCGTGATGCACCGCATGAAAGAAGACCGCACGCTCGAAGTGATCAGCGTCAATGTGGCAGGCATCATGGACGGAAGCGTGGCCGACGTGCCGCTGAAGGAAAACGACGTGCTCTTCATCCCCACGAAACAGGAGGCACAGATAGAACGCACCATCACCATCCACGGCGAAGTGATGTTCCCCGGCGTCTACAAATATGCCGAGAACGAGACACTGGAAGACTTCGTGCTCCAAGCCGGCGGACTGAAAGAGACAGCCTCCACGGTGAAAGTGGACGTGGCACGCCGCGTGAGCAACCCGAAAGCACTCAGCACAGACAGTGTTATTGCCAAGACGTATACTTTCGCCTTGAAAGACGGCTTCATTGTTGACGACGAGCCGGGCTTCGTACTGATGCCTTTCGACGAAGTGTATGTGCGCAAGAGTCCGGGCTACAGCGAACAGCAGAACGTGACCATTGAAGGCCAAATCATGTTTGGAGGCACTTACACGCTGTCCAATGAGAACGAACGTCTGAGCGAAATCGTGAAACGTGCCGGCGGCGTGACCGACCAAGCCTACATTGCCGGTGCCCGCATTGAGCGTGTCTATACGCAAGACGAGATGGCACGCCGGCGCACCCTCTTGAAGTTGGCCTACAGTCAGAGCGGAAACGACACCATCGACGTAAGCAAACTCGACCTCGGCACCACCTATACCGTCGGTATTGAGCTGGACAAAGCTCTGGCCAACCCAGGCAGCGACGCCGACATCGTGCTCCGCCAGAACGACCGCATCATCATTCCCGAATACAACGGTACGGTGAAAATCAGCGGTGACGTGCTCTTCCCGAACACCATCGCTTACGAAAAGGGCAAGCGCCTGAGCTACTACATCAACCAGGCCGGCGGCTACGGCAGCCGGGCCAAGAAGGGCGGCACCCACATTGTTTACATGAACGGCACGGTGGCCAAGGGCAGCAAGGCCAAGATTATGCCGGGATGCGAAATCGTGGTGCCCAGCAAGCCCAAGCGCGAGACCAATGCTGCCGAAATCCTGACCATCGGTACGGGTGTGGCCTCCATCGCCACCATGATAGCCACATTGGCCAACATCTTAAAGTAATCCATTCACATCAGACTTAGATTTAATTAAACTCATGGCAAACAAAAAACCATCGGACGTCATAGACTTGGGCAAACTCATCAAAAAAGTATGGAGCCGCAAGAAACTGTTCTTTATCCTTTGGCCCGTCACTTTGGTACTGGCCAGTCTGCTCATCATCTGCGTACCGCGCTACTACTCGACAAACGTCAGACTGGCTCCCGAAATGAGCAATGCCGGCACCGGCGGAGCCCTCAGTTCGCTGGCCTCTTCATTCGGCATTGACTTCGGCGACATCCAGACCACCGACGCCATCTCACCGTTCCTTTATCCCGACCTCATGAGCGACAACGCTTTCGTTGCCAAGCTTTGGGAAATGCCGGTGAAAAGTCTTGACGGAGAAATCAAGACCACCTACCGCGACTACCTGCTCAAACACCAGCAATCGGCGTGGTGGAAAAAGGCCATCAGTTGGGTCATCCGGCAAGTGAAGCCGAAAAAGAAAGAACTGAACATCAAGAGCGAGGACGGCCAGTTCAACCCCTACTATCTGTCCGAAAAGGAAGACAAGCTGGCCGAAGGCATCCGCGGGCTGATTTTTATCAGCGTGGACAAGAAGACCGGCGTCATCAGCATCGGCGTGACCGACCAGGACCCGCTCATCTGCAAGACCATGGCCGACTCCACCACCAGCCTGCTGCAACAGGCCATCACCGACTACCGCACCAACAAGGCGCGTGTCGACGTGGAGTATTACACGAAACTGGAAGCCGAAGCCCTGAGAGATTACGAGGCTGCACGCCGCCGCTACACCGGTTACGCCGACTCCAACACCGACCCCGTGCTTGAGAGCTACCGCGCCAAGCGCAACGACTTGGAAAACGACATGCAGTTGAAGTACAACAAGTACACCACACTCAACACACAGCTCGACGCAGCACGGGCCAAAGTGCAGGAGCGCACACCGGCCTTCACGCTGCTCAAAGGGGCCTCCGTGCCCGTGAAACCGGCCGGGCCCAAGCGTATGCTGTTCGTCCTGGGCATGCTCATCATGGTCACCTTCGGCGGCATAGTATATATCATCAAAGACGACATCAAGGAAGCCCTGTTCCAGTCGGAATAGGGCGGAGCCAATCAACCTTCCAGACGAAACCACAGAGCGCCCGGCGACACGACAGACCAAGATGACTGAAACGAAAACGGACTTGGAAAAGACGAAAACGCATTTAGACCATCCGAAACGGCGCCTCGGTTTTCACAGGCAGGCATTCAAACATCATTCATGGAGCCGACGAAACGCATCATAGTAAACACGCTGGCACAGCATATCAGGTCGATCATCAACATCGGCCTGTCGCTCTACTCCACCCGACTGGTGCTGCAGGCCCTGGGCGAATCGGACTACGGCGTGTTCTCACTGGTGGCCGGCGTGGTGGCCATGCTGGGCTTCCTGACCAATGCCATGGTCGTGACCACCCAGCGCCAACTGTCGTTCCTCCACGGCAAAGGCGACATAAACCACGTGCGCCGCATGTTCTCCAACAGCCTCTTGCTGCACATCCTCTTCGGACTCCTGCTCGTGGCCATACTCTGCGCCATCCGCCCCCTGCTCTTCAACGGATTTCTCAACATCGCCCCCGACCGCACGGCCATAGCCGCCAACGTCTATTACCTGGTCATCCTGTCGCTCTTCGTCACCTTCCTGGCCGCGCCCTACCGCGCCCTCTTCATCGCCCGCGAAAACATCGTCTATATCTCCATCATCGACGTGCTCGACGGCTTCTTCAAACTCTTCTTCGCCCTGTGGCTGCTCACCTACGGCGCCGACCGTCTCATAGCCTACGCCTGGACCACCGTGGCCATCATGGCATTCAACTACCTGGCCTTCGCCCTGTGGGCCCGCAGCCATTTTGAAGAAAGCGTGATGTTACCCAAACGTTCCGACATCTGCCGCCAGGACATGAAAGAGCTGACAGGCTTTGCCGGGTGGACCATCTACAGCATGGGGTGCATCATCGGGCGAACCCAAGGCGTCAACATCATCCTTAACCGGTTTTTCGGCACCGTCACCAACGCCGCCTACGGCCTTGCCCAACACGTGTTCGGAGCCGTCATGTTCGTCTCCCAAGCCATCGTCAATGCCATCAGCCCACAATTGATAAAGGCCGAGGGCCGCGGCGACCGCCAGCACATGCTCCGGCTCGCGGAAGCCTTAAGCAAGTATTCATTCCTGCTGCTCTCCATGATTGTCATACCGCTGGCCTTCGAGATGCCCGCCGTGCTCTCGCTGTGGCTCGACAAAGTGCCGGAAAACACTGTGCTGCTCTGCCGCTTCATCCTCATCTCCGCCCTCTGCGACCAAACCACCATCGGCCTGGGCACCGCCAATCAGGCCATCGGCCGCATCAGGAACTACTCGCTGACGGTCAACACCATCAAAGTGCTGACCCTGCCCTTCTTCTGGCTCATCCTGGCCCAGGGACACGGTGTGGAAGCCGCCATGTGGTGCTACCTCATCTTCGAATGCGTCTGCGCCCTCACCCGCCTGCCCTTCCTGAAATACACGGCCGGCCTGTCCATAACCCATTTCAGCAAGCACGTGTTCCTGCGGCTGCTCATGCCGACGCTGGCCGTAGTGCTGGTGAGCTGGGCCATTACCAATTATCTTG
>JAEEGG010019844.1_pt1 | contig 13508 bp, 16 predicted proteins | sample 9134161 | NCBI WGS metagenome assembly JAEEGG01 (sample SAMN16246543, study PRJNA631951) | gut metagenome | biome: gut microbiome; feature: rumen; material: CR-attached | host: Bos | place: Iran: Karaj | collected 2018-10 | reverse complement strand
CGACTCTTGGTTCATCAAGAGCTCGTCGATGAAAGAGCGCATGAGCGAACTGAACAAGACCATTGGCTGGCATCCAGAGTCGACGGGAAGTGGGCGTTTTGGCAACTGGCTTGATAACCTGAATGACTGGAACCTGTCGCGCTCGCGTTTCTGGGGCACACCTCTGCCCATCTGGCGCAGCGAAGACGGCGAAGAAATCTGCATCGGCAGCCTCGAAGAGCTCTACAACGAGATAGAGAAGGCCGTAGCAGCAGGCGTTATGGACAAGAACCCTCTGAAGGAGAACGGTTTCGTGCCAGGCGACATGAGTCAGGAGAACTACGATCGCATCGACGTGCATCGTCCCTATGTCGACTATATTAAATTGGTGTCGCCCAGCGGCAAGCCCATGAAGAGAGAGAGCGACCTGATTGACGTTTGGTTCGACTCTGGCTCTATGCCTTATGCTCAGCTGCACTACCCGTTTGAGAACAAGGAACTCATCGACGAGCGCAAGTTCTATCCCGCTGACTATATCAACGAGGGTGTCGACCAGACACGCGGTTGGTTCTTCACCCTTCATGCCATTGCAACGATGATCTTCGACTCGGTAGCATTCAAGAACGTAGTCAGCACTGGCCTCGTACTCGATGCCAAGGGCGACAAGATGTCGAAGCACAAGGGCAACGTGGTGAATCCTTTCGAGATGATCGAGAAGTATGGATCGGATGCCGTGCGTTTCTATATGATGACCAACTCCGAGCCTTGGGATAACCTCAAGTTCGACCCCGCAGGAGTAGCTGAAGTGCGAGGAAAGTTCTTTGGAACGCTCTACAACACCTATTCACTCTTTGCTATGTATGCCAACGTCGACAACTTCGACCCAGCCACACCGCAGATTCCTGTGGCTGAGCGTCCTGAGTTCGACCGCTGGATCCTCTCTTGCCTGAACACGCTGGTGAAGAATGTCACTGAGGAGTTGGATAACTTCAATCCTACACGTGCAGGGCGCATGATTGATAATTTCGTCGATACGGAACTTTCGAACTGGTTTGTGCGACTGAATAAGAAACGCTTCTGGGGTAAGGAGATGGACAATGACAAGCTGGCTGCCTACCAGACGCTTTATGAGTGTCTGCTCACTGTGTCGAAGCTCCTGGCACCGATGGCTCCCTTCTTTGCCGACCGGCTCTATCGTGACCTCGGCGGCAAGTGTGACTCCGTACACCTGGACTTCTTCCCGAAGGCCGATCTGTCATTAGTAAATGTTGACCTGGAGAAGCGAATGGACATTGCCCAGCGCATCACGTCGATCGTGCTGGCACTGCGCCGAAAGGAAGGTATCAAGGTGAAGCAGCCCCTGCAGACGCTGATGGTTCCTCCTGTGGATGCTCAGCAGCGAGAAGATATTGAGACTGTGAAGCACATCATCCTTCAGGAGGTGAATGTGAAGGAACTGAAGTTTGTGGAAGGTCAAGGCATCCTGGTGAAGAAGGTAAAGTGCAACTTCCGCGTCATGGGCAAGAAGTTCGGTAAACTGATGAAGGGCGTTGCCGCAGCGATGGATGCACTTACTCAGGAGCAGATTGCCCTGTTGGAGCAGCAAGGCACCCTTACCGTAGAGGTGGAAGGACAGCAACTCACCGTTGAGGCTGCCGATATGGAAATTATCAGCGAGGATATTCCCGGATGGCTCGTCGGCAATGATGGTAACCTCACCGTTGCCCTCGACATCACGCAGACTGATGAGCTGCGGGCAGAGGGTATGGCTCGAGAGCTGGTGAACCGTATTCAGAACATGCGCAAGAGCAGCGGACTGATCATCACCGACCATATCAACGTCAGCATTGAGCCAAATGATGCTGTCACCAAGGCTGTCGATGCCTTTGGTGATTACATCGCACGGCAGGTGCTGGCCGACAGCATTGTCCTGGAGGCCAATGACGGACAAGAAACAGAGTTTGACGACTTTAAACTAAACATCAAAATTACTAAATCCTAATAATTATGTCAGAGAAAACACGCTACACTGATGAGGAACTTGAGGAGTTCCGTCAGATTATCTTGGAGAAACTGGCGCTAGCCAAGCGAGACTACGACCAGATGATGGACTCGCTGACCAATCGTGACTCAAACGATGTCGACGATACGTCGCCTACCTACAAAGCTTTGGAGGAAGGCAGCGAGACCCAGTCGAAGGAAGATTTGATGAAGTTTGCTGCACGTCAGCAGAAGTTCATTCAGGGACTGAAAGCTGCATTGGTGCGCATAGACAACAAGACCTACGGCATTGACCGCATCACAGGCAAACTTATTCCTGCAGAGCGGCTGCGTGCTGTGCCCCATGCTACGCTGAGCGTGGAGTCTAAAGAACTCGAGAAGCGACGCAGGTGAACAATCGGCTGATAACTCGTGGGCGGATGGCGGTGATACTCATTATTGCCATCCTGCTCGTCGACCAGGTCATCAAAGTCTTGGTGAAGACCAATATGGCGCTTCATGAAAGTATCAGGGTGACTGACTGGTTCTACATTACCTTCATCGAGAATAACGGCATGGCCTACGGCATGCAGATAGGCTCAAAGCTGGCGCTGTCACTTTTCCGTGTGGTGGCCATAGGTTTCCTGAGCTATTACATCTGGCTGCAGGCGCGCCAGAAGGCTAGATGGGGATATGTCGTATGTCTGTCGATGGTGCTGGCCGGAGCAGCTGGCAACCTGATTGACTGCATGTTCTATGGTCTGGGCTTTGAGACGTCCACACCGTTGCATGTCAGCCAATGGGTCGGTATGGGCAATGGCTATGCCGGATTCCTTATGGGAAAGGTTGTCGACATGTTCTACTTCCCCATCATACAGACCACCTGGCCACAATGGATGCCTTTCTGGGGTGGGGAGGAGTTCATATTCTTCAGCCCAGTGTTTAACTTCGCAGACTCGAGCATATCAGTAGGTGTGGTGGTACTGCTGCTCTTCTATAGAAAAGAATTGGCAAAGCTATCGCTGAAACGTGAATAGAACAGGCGCATTGACAGTCGTTGGCATATTCCTGATGCTGGCTGCATGCAAGCCGGGAACGCCAAGTAAGTATATCCAACCCGGTGATATGGAGGATATACTCGTCGACTATTATATGGCCAAAGCGATGGCTCAGCAGGACAAGTTCTCCTATGAAGAACGCGAGTACAATACGGCACTCTATACAGAGGCAGTCCTTAAACGACATGGGGTGACACAAGCCGAATTCGATTCATCGCTGGTGTATTATTATACCCGTGCCGATCGCTTCGATCCCATCTTCCAGCGGGTGTCGGAGAGACTCGACGAGCAGGCATTGGTGCTTGGAGCATCAGAAGGTGAGATAGGCAAGTATGCCCGCTTCAATGCTACTGGTGACACTGCCAATGTCTGGTCGGACAGGGCGACAGCCCTATTGTTGCCCATGCCTCCCTACAACAGGTGGGAGTTTCACGTAGAAAGTGATTCCACTTATAGGCATGGTGACGAGCTGATGCTGATGTTCATGAGTGATTATATGTATCAGACGGGCAACAAGAACGGTATGGCTTACATTTCGGTGGACTATGGTGATACGGTGGTGAGCCGTAATCTGCATTTCTCCACTTCAGGGGTGAGCCAACTGAGGGTGCCTGGTGATACGACGAGGGTCATCAAGACTGTGAAGGGATTCTTCTATCTGGATAATGCCTTCGAGTCGTCGACGTCCACGCGACTGCTGTTCTTGAGCAATGTTCAACTTATTCGTTTCCATACACAAGATGAAAAGACTACGACGGATCGCCTCTCACGAGACGATTCTGGAGAACGGGACATGCCAGACCCTCTCGGTGATAGAGATACAGGAGGGAAAAGTGGTCAGCTGCTACCCCTTGACAGAGGAGCTGCCCCAGACCGAGTGGATGGCAGGGCAGATAGTATTGCGCCGTGATGACGATGGCATCTTGCGCGCGTACCATAATAATAGAATCATTAACTAAAAACTATCGGAGATATGAATTTGAAAGTGCGCTTATCAATCATGAACTTCCTGGAGTTTGCTGTCTGGGGAGCTTATTTGACTTGTATGGGTCGTTACCTGTCGAACCTCGGCTTTGGCGACAACATCGGTTGGTTCTACTCGGTTCAGGGCTTTGTGTCCATCTTCATGCCTGCCCTCATTGGCATCATTGCCGACCGCTGGGTGCAGGCACAGAAAATGCTGGGCATCTGCCACCTTCTGGCTGGACTCTTTATGATGGCCGCTGCTTGGTACGGCTATTCTAATGGTGCCGACACCCAGTTTGGTCCCTTGTTTACGCTTTACTCCTTTAGCGTGGCCTTCTTCATGCCTACTATCGCCCTTGCCAATTCAGTTGCTTTCAATGGATTGACACAGGCTGGGATGGACACGGTCAAGGATTTCCCGCCTATTCGCGTCTTTGGTACCGTAGGCTTTATCCTGATGATGCTTTTCGTCGATATTATGGGCTTCCAGGACAACCAGAACCAGTTCCTGGCTTCCGGACTGCTTAGCATCGTCCTCTTCGGTTATTCTTTTACGCTGCCTGTATGTCCTGTGAAGAAGAGCCAGGAGAAGCAGTCGCTTTCCGATGCTTTGGGACTTAAGGCATTCAGCTTGTTCCGCCAGAAGGAGATGGCCATCTTCTTCATCTTCTCGCTGCTGCTTGGTGTGTGCCTGCAAATCTCCAACGGCTATGCCAATGTGTTTATCAACAGCTTTGGCTCTGATCCGCAGTATGCTGATACCTTCGGCGTGCAGCACACCAATATCCTTATTTCGCTCTCGCAAATTAGTGAGACTGTCTGTATCTTGCTCATACCCTTCTTCATGAAGCGTTTCGGCATCAAGAAGGTGATGCTCATCGCTATGTTCGGATGGGTGTTCCGCTTTGCCTTCTTCGGACTGGGTAATCCTGGCAGTGGCATCTGGCTCTTTATTCTCTCGATGATCGTCTATGGTGTAGCCTTCGACTTCTTCAATATCTCAGGTTCGCTCTTCGTCGAGAGCCGTACGGATGAGACCATCCGTTCCAGCGCTCAGGGTCTCTTTATGCTGATGACCAATGGCGTGGGAGCTTCCCTGGGTATGATTGCTGCTCAGACGGTGGTCAACAACGCCAGCAGCTGGCAGTCGGCATGGTATATCTTTGCTGCCTACGCCTGCGTAATAGGTGTTGCCTTCGCATTGTTGTTTAAACCAGAAAACAAATAACGAATCATCATGGATCGCGTACTACTGAGATTCGAAAACCTGCAGCAAATTGTAGGGGGCGAAGACTTGTCGGTCATCTTGTTGACAGATGAGACTCGCCAGCGTGCACTCTCAGTAGTATGCGATGCTGATATGACTCATCAGCTGATTACGCGTCTTCGTGGCAAGCGCGATGTCGTCAAGACGATGCTGCCCGAGGTGCTGGTGCAACTGCTACCCTCCGATTTAGAGATGCTGATTGTTGGTGTCTATGAAGGGCAGTATCAGGTGATGCTGATGAATATGGGTGACGGCAATTGTATTCGCATTCGGATGAGTGATGCTATTCTGCTGTCGATAATCTCCAAGGTTCCTCTTTACATCGAGAGCCGTCTGATGAAGCGACAAAGCATACCATTCGATGAGAATGCGACGGGTGTGGCTATTCCCATCAACTCGATGGAGACCGAACGGCTGAGAATAGCCTTGAAAAATGCCGTGGAAGAAGAGAACTACGAGTTGGCCTCCCAGCTTCGTGACGAAATCAAACGCAGGAAGCCATGAAGGAAGAGCGCTTTTTCTATGTTCCGCAGGCATCTGTCGTTCATGAACTGCCTGAGGAGGAAGCAGCGCATGCCGTGCGAGTGCTTCGTCTGAAGGAAGACGACGAGATGATGCTGATGGATGGCGAGGGTACGTTCTTCCGTGCACTTGTCACTATCGCCAGCAACAAGCATTGCGGCTACGAGATACAGGATGTACTGCCTCAGGAGCGACCTTGGGCGTCGCACCTTCATCTGGCTATCGCTCCCACCAAGATGATGGAACGCATGGAGTGGTTGGCTGAGAAGGCCACAGAGATAGGCTTCGACGAGTTGTCATTGCTCGACTGTCGCTTTTCTGAACGCCGTGTGGTGAAGGAACCACGATTGGAGAAGATCATCATCTCGGCTATGAAGCAGAGCCGGAAAGCCTGGAAGCCAGTGCTGAACGGTATGCGGGACTTCAAATCATTTATAGCCCAACATCCGACGGGTGCCAGATACATCGCTCATTGTTATGACGAGGTGCCTAGAGTCAACCTCTTTGAACAGCTGAAAGGACAATCGGCGTTGGTGCTGGTGGGACCTGAAGGCGATTTCTCTATCGACGAAGTACGTATGGCTGTTGAGGCCGGCTTCGTTTCAGTAGATTTGGGACGTAGCCGTTTGCGTACTGAGACAGCCGGTCTGGCTGCAGTGATGATGATGCAACTTTCACAGCAACATGGATAAGATACAGTTCATCAACGTTCTTCCTCGTGTGTTCAGTACGATGTCCGCCACGCTGGAGTCGGATGTCTGGCTGCGTGAAGTGTCCTTCGTGCGAGGCCAGCGCTACCTGATTGAGGCAGACAGCGGCAAGGGCAAGAGCACCTTCTGCAGTTATGTGATGGGATATCGTCATGACTATACCGGACAGGTGCTGATGGATGGGAAGGACAGTCGCGAATACTCCCTTGCTGCATGGAGCATGTTGCGTCGTCAGACTGTCAGTTGCCTGTTTCAGGAGTTGCGCCTCTTTCCTGGTCTCACGGCTTACGAGAATGTGGCCATCAAGAACCGCCTGACCCATTTCAAGACTCGCCAGCAGATAGAGCAGTGGTTTGAGATGCTGGGGATAGCTGACAAGCTTAAGGCGAAGGTGGGCCTGCTGTCTTTCGGCCAGCAGCAGCGTGTGGCCTTGATGCGAGCTTTGGTGCAGCCGTTTGATTTCCTGCTGGCCGACGAGCCTATCAGTCATCTGGATGAGGGAAATGCTCAGATTATGGCCGAACTCATCAGCAGGGAGGCCAAGAGCCAGGGAGCATGCATCATCACTACCAGTATTGGCAAGCATTTGCCTTTGGATTACGATATCACACTACAATTATGAGACAGTTAATCATCGCGGCCTGCTTGGCGCTTTCTCCATTTGTCTGTTCTGCCCAGGAACCTACGATAGCAGCTCTCTTTAAGGAGATGCCCGATTCTCTGATGCCTTACCTGACGAAGAACAATCGTCTGGATATGCTGGACTTCATGGAAGCCCGCATGAAGGCTGAAGTGACAAATCTGTTTGATGGGAAAAGCGAGATGACTGCGCTCACAGCCGACAGTCTCACAATAAAGATGAGTCCCGTGCTTACCGTCTCCTTGAAGTTGGTGAAGGTGCAGGAGCCCATTGATAGCAGCAACGTGACGATCAGCATGAAGCGCACGTATGTCCTAAACGAAAGTCAGGCAGCGAGTGTTGTCGATGTTTACACTGCTGCCTGGCGTCTGTTGTCGTCACGTGTGGATCATTCCACTATTCTCAAGCGCGACGATGATGTCTTCTCACGTCCTCACCTCTGAGGTCTCTGTGGGCGTTGCCACTGGCCGTTCTGCTGTTGCTGGGGCCACTGCCTGTTCTGCTGCTGGCCTTGTCTGTTCTGCTGGGGCCATTGGCCGAACTGACCGAATTGTCCTCCAAATTGTCCGAACTGTCCGCCTCCTCTGCCCCAGTCCCTCATCATGTGCCGGTAGAATCTCTGCTCCGCCTGCATGATGTCGTAAAGCTTTGAGGCCGAGAGCATGCTGATGAAGCGCTTGTGATAGTTTTGCTGGATGCGCTTCAACTCGAGGTCTATTTCGTCGCTCTCCTTGATGACATTCAGGCAACCCTGCTCGTCGGATGGCTTCACATTGGCCAGTTCCCGCTGCCGTGCAAACAGCTTCCGCTGCTTGTCCTGCATCTCTTTGTAGAGCGGGAAGAACTTGGCTGCATCCTCCGGAGTCAGCTTGGCTTCCTTTGTGATGAACTCCTGCATCTGAGCCTCAAACTTCTCGGGTGAGAATTGCTGCTCTCCTTGCGGTGGCCTTTGCCAACGACCTTGCCCTCTGCCTTGACCTTGGCCTTGGCCTTGGGCTTGGACGCTCATGGCAATTACTGCCAGCAGGAGAATGGAAAACAGTTTCTTCATAGGTGCTGAAATCTTTAATACATGTCGGCTAGCAAGTAGGAGTAGATCTCCTGACTGTCGATCATTGCGTAGTCGGCAGCTTCGTCAATATAGCTGTCGCTGTAGTAGTTTACGTTTTCCTGGCCCATGTTAGCCATTTGCTGCTGGCCCTGCAGATCTTCAGTCTGCTGGTTGAAAGCTACGGCGGCGACGAATACGCCAACGCAGACGCACGCAGCGGCATAGAGCCAAGGACGCAGTCGCTTCATAACGGCCACCTTTGCGGGCTTCTTCTCTGGCAGTCGGTCCATGACCTGTGCCGTGAGCTGCTCAAAGTAGCCTTCCGGGACGGTAAAGGGATTCTTTGTCCCCATCCTGCTTCTGAGATATTCTTCTTCGTTCATCATAGTCTTTGTTCCTTTCTGCTTTATAGACGGAAGTGCTAGTTAAAGGTTTAATCGTGTCGATGAAAAAATTCTGTAATTTTTTTCACAGCTATATGGTAGGATGCTTTCAGGCCTCCTTCCGACGTTCCGAGTATCTTGCTTATCTCGCTGTACTTCATTTCATCGTAGTAACGGAGCTGGAAAACAGTACGTTGCACATCGGGCAGGCTGGCAATTGCTTCTTGCAGCTGCGCCTCTGTCTCGTCGCCATCAAAGTAGCGGTCGGCCATGAGCTGATTGGCCAGTCCCAGGTCGGCATCATCTGTGCTCAGGGTGGGCCTGTTTTTCTGCCGTCGGGTGAAGTCGAGGGCTTCATTGATAGCAATGCGTGTGAGCCATGTGATAAGCTTTGAGTCGCCTTTGAAGGTGTCGATAGAGCTCCAGGCTTTCAGGAAAGCATTTTGGAGCACGTCGTTCGAGTCTTCGTGAGTAATGACGATGCGTCGCACCTGCCAGTACATCTGTTCGCTGTACTGTCTGACCATTGCCTCAAATCCCTTCCTTTGTGTGGCGGGGGTCTTCAGCATGTCTTTCAACTGCAGGTCGTCGTAGGTCTCCATTACTTCTTATTATTTCTGACGATGTCAGGGGAGATAGGGTTTAATGGCTTTCAGCACGATGTTGTCGTAGCCATAAGGGTCGCCCCAAGTGTTCAGCTCTCCCGTTTTCGGGTTAGGATAGAGGGTGTAGTAGTCAATCAAGACTGGCACCTTGGGCTCTACGCTTTGGTTATTGATCAGTCGGATGGCACCGCTGTGCTGTCGCTTGTATTCACGTCCTTGTTCTGTCTTGGGCTGAAGGTCCATCGACAGGCGCATCTTGTCGAGTGTCCAGGCGTCAGCCTCAGGCAGCACAAACTCTGCGATTTCGAAGGGTCTCTGCAGGCGCACGCATCCGTGTGATATGGTACGCGTGTCACGATTGAAGGCACTAGGTGACGATGTGTCGTGCAGGTAGACGGAGAACTTGTTGGGGAACCGGAAGATGATGCGTCCCAATGAGTTGCCTGCTCCGCTGCGCTGTCTGACGGCATAGCGTCCGCTTCCCAGTTGCGAGGCTGTCAGCGTGGCGGGATTCACCCGCTGGCCTGAACTATTGGTGATGTAGTAGTTGCGCCGTGCGAAATAGGCTGAGTCGCCAGCATGATAGCTCACCTCGTTTCGGATGATGCTTTGTGGGATTCCCCATTCGGGGTTCACTTCCACGCGGTTGATCTCGCTGGATAGCAGGGGCGTCTTCGTGGCAGGCTTTCCGCAGCAGATGCGCATGTTGATGACGCTGTCGGGGGCGATGGCCCATACCTGCTGCGAAGCAATGTTGACGAAGATGTAGCGGTCGGCATCTTTGGCATGCTTGGCATCGCGCCAGCGCAGTCGTTCCATGTTGCAGAGGATGCGGTTGCGGGCTTCAGGTGTGCTGTCGATTTTTAGCTGTCGCTTGAGGCGGTGGTAGGCGCTGTCGGCAGGTTCGGCCTGTGCCAGGAATTCGAGCATCCTCCGTTTGCTCCTCAGCTGAGTCAGAGCCTTGGCGATGAAGGCGCTGTCCGCCTGTTCCACTTCGATGTCGTAGTTGCCCTTGCTGAACAGCTTGCTAGGTTTTGTGAACCCATAGCGCTGTCCTACAGCATAGTTGAGGTAGGCTTTGGTGAGGTCATGTTCCATCTGGGCCATCGTCACGGGCAGCCCGTTGACGGAGTCAGGCTGGCGCATGAGTTTCAGACCATCGTCGATCTCTTTCAGTCGGAATATCTCCTCTTTGAAGCCCATCGCAGGCACCTCCTTGTGCAAGAGACTGTCCAGGGCGTCGCACAATTCCATCTGCTCTGGTTCGCCCATCCACAGCCATCGTCCTCCCAACTGATAATAATAGTGGGCCAGACGGTCGGCAAAAGTGGTATCGGTCGATGATGAGATGATGACGTCCAGCTGCTGCTGAGCATCTAGAGCATGATCACTATAAAGCTGCGCTATGTGCTTGGCAGCTTCATCTTCGGGCGTGTCGGCATATGTCTGCCTACATGCTAAAATGTTGAGGGCGAGGATAATGCTCCCAATAATGATTATCGCACGGTGACTTTGCGCACCACCTTGCCAACTTTCAAAATGTAGCACCCCTTTGGCAGATTAAGTTCAATACGCTGGGCCGGCCCTTCAATCTTGTAGGTTGCCACAGCCCTTCCTGTCAGCGACACAACCTCGAGATTCATGCCGCTGGCGTCCTTCACGCTGACAGTGTTGCCTTCGACGCTGAGCGTGGGAGCTTGCTCGTCGATTTGCTCAGCCACACCCATCTCCGTCGTCATATTCATGGCGCGGGTCGGCAGTGCCAGCGTGAGCATCGCTGCACAAGTGATAATGATTAAACTTTTCCTATTCATGCATGCATATTTTGTAATTACAGCGCAAAAATACGGAAAAAATCCGATTCCGCCAAACAATTTTCGATAAAAAACACTATTTAACGTCGAAAATGTCCATTTCGTTCGTCAAATAGCTGTTGTCGAACACTTTTTTCGCTTCTTCCAGCAAGATGTTCTCGTCGGCATAGCGGGCGCTGTAGTGGCCCAGCAGCAGCTTGCCTGCATGCGCATCGCGGGCCACCTGGGCAGCCTGTGCGGCAGTAGAATGACAGTACTTCGCAGCGCTCTCGATCTTGTCGTGTGCGTAGGTGCTCTCGTGATAGAGCGTGTCCACGCCGCTGATCATCTCGTGCAGGCGGGGCATGTAGCGAGTGTCCGAGCAGTAGGCATAGCTGCGCGGCTTGTCGGCTTCCGTCACCAGCCGTTCATGCTCGATGTAAGTGCCGTCGGGTAGTGTGTATCCCAGTCCGCTCTTGATGTTATTGATCTGCGAAATGGGTATCTCGTACATGTCGATCATGTCGCGACGGATGTGGGGCAGCGTAGGCTTCTCGCGGAAGAGGAACCCGCAGCAGGGCATGCGGTGCTCCAAGGGGATGCTTTCCACAGTCAGCGAGCGGTCCTCGTAGATGACCTGCTGCTGGGTGGTGTCGACGGGATGGAACTCCACTTTATAGCCGATGTCGTAATTGAAGAAAAGGTAGAGCTGTGCCTGGAGCATAGGCTGGAGCTCTGCAGGAGCATGCACGTTGAGGGTGGCTGTACGTCCCAGCAGACCGAAGGTGCTGATCAGTCCGATGAGTCCGAAGCAGTGGTCGCCGTGTATATGAGATATAAAAATGTGGCCCAGACGCTCGAACGACAGGCCCGAACGACGTATCTGCAGCTGGGCGCCCTCGCCGCAGTCTATCATAAACAGCTTTCCCCGGCACTCCACGACCTGCATCGACGAGAAGTGGCGCAAGGTGGGCAGCGCGCTGCCGCATCCTAATATGTGAATTTTAAATGGCTCCATTTGGAGTTGAGAGTTTAGAGTTGAGAGATGAGAGACATTTGTTCTTAGTCGGGAGTGGAGCTCCGTTCTTGGCTCTTCGCCTCTTCCCAAAGGGTTTCCATCTCGTCGAGCGTCATCTCGGTCAGGGGACGGCCGGCACGGATGCTGTGCTGCTCGATGTAGTTGAAGCGGCGGATGAACTTCGCGTTAGTGCGCTCAAGGGCGTTGTCGGGGTTGAGCTTGTAGAGGCGGGCTGCGTTGATCACGGCGAAGAGGAAATCGCCCAACTCGCTGGTGGCTTTCTCCTTGTCATCCTTTTCCAGTTCAACCTGTAGCTCGTCCATCTCCTCGCGTACTTTATCCCAGACGTCCTCTCTTCTTTGCCAATCGAAGCCCACATTACGGGCCTTGTCCTGGATGCGATAGGCCTTGATGACTGAAGGTAGTGCTGCAGGGACTCCTGACAGCACGGTCTTGTTGCCGTCCTTCTCCTTCAGTTTAATCTGTTCCCAGTTCTGGAGTACTTCCTCCGAAGTTTTCGCCTGCGAAAACTCCCTCTCCTCCGTCGTCTCGCCGTAGGGTAGGGGACGGGGATTGTCGGCACCCACCTGCGATGGATGGTAGATGTGCGGATGTCTGAAGATGAGCTTATCGGCCTGATTGCGCAGCACGTCGTAGATGTCAAAGGCTCCTTGCTCGCTGCCTATCTTTGCATAGAAGCAGAGGTGCATCATCACGTCACCCAGCTCCTTCATCGTGTCGTGCTGGTCGCCGCGGGCTAGCGCGTCGCATAGCTCATAGGTCTCCTCTATCGTGTTGGGCCTCAGGCTCTCGTTGGTCTGTTTGCGGTCCCAAGGGCACTTCTCGCGCAGCTGGTCGAGCACGTCCAGCAGTCGTCCGAAGGCCTGCATTTGTTCTTCTCTTGTATGCATGGTTCTCTATTACTTGTCAGCAGATTCTAGTGGTATAATTCGATTCCCTCTGTTTCAACATTCTCATGAAATGGTGTTAGCTGACGAAGTCTCCAGTCGTTGAACGTGTAGAGCACAGGAGAAACCTGCTCATTGTTCTTCCATCCATACTCAATCAGCGGATAGGCGTAGGTGTCAAAATCAGAGCGGCTGATTTTCTCCTTGTTGAGAAGAATCTGCAAATCCCAGTCAGACTCATCGTCAGCGTCGCCACGAGCCTGAGAGCCGAAAAGGACGACACGTGTTCCATTCGGCATTATCTGCTTGCTTTGGTTTTGTATACCAATGAGAAATTGCTCTTTCAACATACCATTTCTATATTTGCTGCAAAATAACCACTTTTTTTCGGATTATGCAAATTTTTAATCTGTTTTTTGTCCTTTCTTATTTATTTTGTATCTTTGTAGCGACTAATGTGGCCTCTATGAGCTTTATCATTGCCATAATATAATTGCTATGATTTACAGGATATGATATGTGTCTTTATTTAACAAGTAGTTTTGAATAGTCTTTACAAATGCCCTTGCGAGAAGGGGCTTCTTGCGATTTTGTGACCGTTTGGTCGTAAATGAGCGAATTTTGAGGG
>JAEEGG010019833.1_pt1 | contig 13510 bp, 13 predicted proteins | sample 9134161 | NCBI WGS metagenome assembly JAEEGG01 (sample SAMN16246543, study PRJNA631951) | gut metagenome | biome: gut microbiome; feature: rumen; material: CR-attached | host: Bos | place: Iran: Karaj | collected 2018-10 | reverse complement strand
ACGGCTCATCATACGGCCGGCAATGGACACCTGGCGGGGCTCGTCTTCGTCACGGAAATTGTCACGTATGTCGGTGGAAAAGGCGTTTGTAGGGTATTCGGCTGCGGGATAGGGGTCAATACCCATGTTGCGCAGCTCTTGCAGACTCTCGCGTCTGCCGATTTCTTGTTCACTTAATTCTAAAATGTTCATCTCAAATATTCGAATATTTTACTTTTATGGGTGCAAAGATACAAAAATATCTCGAAAAAAACACCGGATAGGGTAAATATTTCAAAAAAAATGAGGAAACTTTTGGTTGATTAAGAAATTATGTCTATATTTGTGGCATAAAAAGTAATCATTGATCGAGGTTAATAAACTCTATGTATAACTAGGAGTATGATAAAACAGAACATCAAATCAGAAGTGGTGGGCGTTGATATCAGCAACGAATTGACCACCTATGCTATTGTAGATGTCAGAGGTAATATTCTGGCAGAAGACTCTTTTCCTACGACCGATTTTCCTGACGTGAACACCTTCGTGTCCGTGCTCAGTGAGAAGATTATCACGTTGGTCGAGAATAATGGGGGGTATGAGAGGATCCGCTCCATCGGTATGAGTAGCCCGAGTGCCAGCTCCGTCTCAGGGTGTATCGAGAATGCAGCAAACCTGCCTTGGAAGGGTGTCATTCCGATGGCAGCCATGCTCCGCGACCGCCTGGGACTGGCTGTCGCCCTCTCTAACGACGCCCATGTGTCGGCACTGGGCGAATACACTTTCGGCTGTGCCCATGGTATGAAGAACTTCATTATCATCAGCCTGGGCATCGGTCTGGGCAGCTGTTTCTTCACGGAAGGTGAAGACCATAAGGGTCACCTCGGGTATGCCGGTGAGTTCGGACATACCTGTGTGATTGACGACGGGCGTGAGTGTGGCTGCGGGCACAAGGGTTGTCTTGAGGCCTATGCAGGTGCTGCCGGTATTATCCGCACGGCCAAGGAAATGTTGGCAGAGTCTGACGCACCGTCACTGATGCGTGACCTGGAACGCATCACGCCACGTACCATCAACGAGTGCTGCGAGAAGGGCGACGAGTTGGCCAAGGAGGTTTTCCGTCGCACTGGTTATATGCTGGGTCTCGGTCTTGCCAACTATGCCTCGATTATCGATCCGGAGGCTATCATCCTTACGGGAGGTATCTCCCATGCGGGCGAGTGGCTCTATGACCCGTTGAAGGAATCGTTTGAGAAGCATGTCTTCGGCAATATGCAGGGTAAGGTGAAGATCCTGGTGTCTGAGCTCAATGACCGCGAGCGCGATGTGCTGGGTGCCAGTGCCTTGGCATGGAGCGTACCCGAATACTCATTGTTCAAATAGACAGAAGAATGAAAAGTGGACATTGAGATCATAAAGAAAATTGTCGAAGGTAGCAAGAACCTGAGTACCGCCCTCGGGATGGAGTTCCTCTCCACGCCCGAGGACGATACGTGTATGGCGCGTATGCAGGTCGACGAGCGCAATCGTCAGCCCTTCGGATTCCTCAGCGGTGGTGCTTCGCTGGCACTGGCAGAGAATGTGGCAGGTGTCGGATCGTCTGCCCTCTGTCCCCGTTGTGCCTGTGTGGGCATCGAGGTCAGCGGCAGTCACGTGAAGGCTGTTGCCGAGGGTGACACCGTGACGGCCTATGCCCGTCTGCTCCATCGTGGCACGACGCTCCATGTGTGGAATGTGGATATCAAGGACACCGCGGGAGACTTGATCTCAAATGTCCGGGTCACTAATTATATCATCAAACAGAAGAAGTAATGTCCGCCTATGCCATCTATCGTTTGCCGCATGAAGATCACGCGACACTTGTCCAGCAGACGGAAGGTGAGCCTGCGGAATTTCTTTCCTGCACAGAACTTAACGGCAGGCAGGGCTTTGTCGTTGCTCCCTTTGAGGTAACAAGCCAACAGCCCATTTTGTTGATTCGCCCTGATCGTGTGGAAACGAGGAAAGTAGAATCAGGGGGAGAGGTTCATGCGCCCGGCGATAGCCCGAGACACGCGACCTGTCTCCCTGATTCTACATATATCATCGACTTCGCCAACTATCATGCCCAGCTTGAGGCTGGTATCTTCCGCAAGATCGTTCTGGCCCGTTGTGCGGAAGAGGTCTCGGAAGCACTGATAGACCCTATGGAACTCTTCCTCTGTGCCTGTGAACTGTACCCACGGATGTTCATCTCGCTGGTATCCACCTCCAAGAGTGGGACATGGCTTATTGCTACTCCAGAGATCCTGTTAGAGGGTAAGGCGCACGACTGGCATACCATAGCCTTGGCAGGTACGATGAGGCTGGAAGGGGATTCTCTGATGAGCGAAGGAGAGAGAGTCACTTGGGCTACGAAGGATATTCAGGAGCAGCGCATCGTCACCACCTATATTGCAGAGTGCCTGGAACAGTTTACGGGTGATTTCCATGAGGAGGGTCCCCGTACCGTCCGTGCGGCTAATCTGGTTCATCTGCGGAGCGACTTTACCTTCACGCTGCCTGATGGTCGGCATCTCGGTGACCTGCTTCACGCACTCCATCCCACACCTGCCGTCTGTGGCCTGCCGAAACGTGAGACGTTCAACTTCATCATACAGAATGAACATACCCCCCGCCGTTACTACAGTGGTTTTATGGGCATGCTCGATCCAGAAGGCGACACCCGTCTCTACGTGTCTCTCCGTTGCATGAATATAGACGGGAACAGATATCACCTCTATGCCGGTGGCGGCCTGTTGACTGACAGCACCGTCTCACAGGAATGGCTCGAAACGGAAGCAAAACTTGAAACCATGCGAAGGGTGATAAGACAAAGTAATGTCTTATAAGACATAGTAACAGAATAACAAGATAAAGACGTAGTAACAGAATAATAAGTTAATGTATTGTAGTAAGGAGAACGTAAATATATTGACTGCTTTGCTCGTGGCGCACGGTGTCCGTCATGCGGTGGTCTGTCCAGGCAGCAGGAACTCACCTATCGTGCATAACCTGAACGAATGTCCTGATATCACATGCTATCCTGTCACCGACGAGCGCAGCGCAGGATTCTATGCGTTAGGGATGTCGCAGGCATTGTCGCAGCCCGTCGTCGTCTGTGTCACCAGCGGTACGGCTCTGCTCAATCTTGCCCCGGCCGTCGCTGAGGCTTACTACCAGCAGCGGCCTTTGGTGGTGATCTCCGCAGACCGTCCTCCGCAGTGGATAGGCCAGCTTGACGGTCAGACGCTTCCACAGCCCGATGCCCTCGGCCGTTTCGTCCGCAAGGCCGTCACCCTCCCAGAGGTAATCTCTTCCCCTCCTGATTTAGGAGGGGAATGGGTGTCCGAGGCGCATTGGTATTGTAATCGCCTGATAAACGAAGCTCTTATTGTTAAGAACGGCCCCGTGCATATCAACGTACCCATCAGCGAACCGCTATTTGACTTCTCCGTGCCCTCGCTGCCAAAGGAGCGTAAGATTGACCGGCTTTCAGCCGACATCTCTGCCAGTACCCTGAGTCACGTCACTCGTATGTTCCTCCAGGCCAAGCGCCCGATGCTCATCAGCGGTCAGCCTATGAACCCGCTGATGGATGAGGCTGCCTGTCTGGTGGGCGATGATGAGCGCTACGTGCCTGACTTCGTCCTTTATACTGGGGGCTCCATTGTCAGCAAACGTCTGAAGCACTTCCTCAGGAAAGCCAAGGAGACGTGGGTGGTCAATGAGACGGGTGAGGTTACAGATACCTTTATGAACCTGACGCATGTCGTGCATGGCGACGGCGAGGCGGTTGCCGACCATATCCGTTTTATGCTGGTGATGGAACCCCATCCCTTCGTGAAGCTGTGGGATGACCTGTTGGAGCGTGTGCGCCGTCGTGCAGAGGCTTACGAGCCTGTCTATTCACAGATGGCTGCCGTGAAGTATTTTGAGTCACAGGTGGGCGATGCCGTGGTCCATTATGCCAACAGCTCCGCCGTCCGTCTGGCCAATAGCTTTGCCCGTTCCCATCGTGTCTACTGTAATCGTGGTGTGAACGGCATCGACGGCTCGCTCTCCACAGCAGCCGGCTTCTCTGTGGTCTCTCACCTCACTTCTCACCCCTCAATAGTCTTCTGCGTCATTGGAGATCTGAGTTTCTTCTATGACCAGAATGCCTTGTGGAACCAGAATCTGGGCAAGAACTTCCGTATCCTCCTGTTGAACAACGGTCGAGGTGGTATCTTCAACATGCTCCCTGGACTGGAACAGAGTCCGGCCCGTGACAAGTTTGTCTCTGCCGAGCACCATACTTCCGCAGAGGGCATCTGCCGCCAGAACGATGTGGTCTATCTCTCTGCTGCCGACATGCTACAGATGCGTTCTGCCATCGATACCTTATTATATATAGATAGCGACCGCCCTGTCCTCCTCGAAGTCTTCACCGATGCCTATACAGACGAACAGACCCTAAAGACATATTACCAGTTCTTAAAGACATAATAACAGACTAACATATATTTTTTAGACAGAAGAACATAAGAACATATTATTCCCTCCCTTCCTAGCGCAACTTTTATGTTCTTATGTTCTTCTGTCTAAAAAAAGTTCATCTGTCTAAAAATTTTGTTAGTCTGTTACTATGTCTAAAAAGATATTCTGTCTTCAAATGTTCTTCTGTCTAATATTTGAAGCTGGAGCCTCCGAGGAACTCCCGCATGATGGATGTCGGCGGAATCTCCTTGTCACTGATGGGCAGGAAGTAATGGATGAACTTCAGCAGCCTGTGCGCCTCCGCATACTCCGGACAGTTCTTCGGTACGGACGTCAGGATAATCTCCGCATGGATCCTCAGCACGGCGAACTCGATGTTCAGCGCCGAGTTGAACATCACGTCGGCAGACTCCTGGAACGGCGTGATCCACTGATCCTCCGACTTCAGCACGTTTTTCCACTGTGCGATGGTCTGCCGGGCAGTATATGCCCCCTTGTTATAGTCACGGATGATACGGCGCAGCAGACGGTTGTCACGCGTCGGAATCCAGTTGTGGTCGTCTAACGAGATACTCGTGAGGGCAGAGATGAAGATCTTGTATTTCGTGGCATCGGGAATCTTCTTCGTCAGCAGCGGGTTCAGGGCGTGGATGCCCTCGATGATGAGCACCGTGTCATTGCCTAACTTCAGCTTCTTGCCATTGTACTCCCGTTTGCCCGTCACGAAGTTATACTCTGGTATCTCCACCCTCTCTCCCTGCATCAGCCTGAGCAGATGGTCTTCGAGCAGTGCATACTCCACCGTCTCGATGTTGTCGAAGTCATAGTCGCCGTTGGGCAGCTTGGGGGTGTCCACGCGGTTCACGAAATAGTCGTCCGTAGAGAACGATACCGGTCTGAGTCCGCAGGCGAGCAGCTGCACGGAGAGACGTTTGCAGAAGGTGGTCTTTCCTGAGCTCGACGGTCCTGTGATGAGCACCAGCCTCACAGGATCCTTCTCCCGGTGGAACCGGCGTTCTATCTCCTCAGCTATCTGCACGATCTTCTTCTCCTGCAGGGCCTCCGACACCTGTATCAGCTCTGAGGCATAGCCCCGCATCACGGCCTTGTTCACGTCGCCGGCGTTCGACAGTCGCATGATGATGTCCCAGCGCGTCTTCTCGGCAAACATCTCGAAGGTCTTCGGCTGCGGCATCTTCTCTGCCAGCACCGACGGGTTGTTCCAGTCTGGCACCCGCAGCAGCAGGCCGTCCTCATAACGTTCCAGTCCCCACACCGTCAGATAGCCTGCCGACGGCACCAGCGGACCGTAATAATAGTCCACGGTGTCACCTAAGGTGTAGTAGTCGCTGTAGATCTGTCCGCTCGTCTCCAACAGTTTCACCTTGTCCTGGAATCCCCGCTCGGCAAACACGCGGATGGCCTCCTCGTTGGTGGCCTCCGTCCGACGGAAGGGCATGTCGAGGGCGACGATCTCCTCCATGCGGGCCTTGATCTGTTCTGCGTCACCATCGGCAAGTCCTTCACCATTTTTCTTCTTGAAGTTGCAGTAGTACCCTCGGCAGAGCGAGTGCTCGATGAAGAGTTTCGAACCAGGGAACACATCCTGTGTCGCCTTATACAGCACGAAACTCAGCGATCTGACATACACCCTGTGGCCGGAGCCCTCGCGGGCATCGAGAAACTCCACGTCGCGGTTCTGGAAGAGCCTGAACTTCAGTCCCTGTGAGGTGTTGTTCACTCTTGCCGACACCACGGGGTAGGGCAGGTGTATCTCGTCGGCAAACTCCTGATACACGTCGAGCAGCGAGACTCCCTCAGGGAAACTCTTCGTCACATTGATGTTCTTACAGCGGATCTGTAGCATAGTCGTTGGGGTTGAATGATATGTCGGAAATGACGATGGTCTTGAACCAGTCCTTGAGATAGCCCTTATACTGGTTCTGCGAATCGGCCACGAGCAGCAGTACCTGTCTTCCGTCGGCCAGCCTCGGCCCCGCACAGATGCCCTCGTAGTTGGCGAAACTGCGCTTTTTCAGGTTGATGCGGGTACGGAATTCCGTGAGCAGCTTTTTCCTCAGTGTGTCGCCAGGCTGTTGCTGCTGCGGGTTCACCACGAAGAGCTTCACGTGTACGAAGCTGCCGATGCCCTTTGGGGTTTTCCTCGCCTCCCGTTCAAGTACGATCACCTGTCCGTCGTCGAGGGCTGCCAGGCCACTCACGCCTAAGGTACTCTTACCCTTCGTACTCTCTACAGCCGAGGAATCCGTCACGTACCAGTATTGTCCCTTAGGTTGCAGGTCGTCGCCAAAGCTTTGTAGGCGCAGCCTGTTTGCAATCTTGTTCCTGATGCTGGGTCTCTCGCCGTCGGCCCTCAGCGTGTTCTCCGTTGTGGCCCAGAAACGGTGTGTCTTGGCGTTGTAGGTCAGTGCCTCGAAACCCCGGTTGCCGTATGAGATGCCGAACACTTCGGGGATGTTCAGCTTCCGTCCCGTCAACTGTCCGTCGAGTGCGTACTCCACGATCTGTCCGTCACCCTCGCCACTCAGGAACAGCGTGTTCGTCGGAGGCACATAGCAGATGCCCTCCTCATCGCGGTTGGGCAGTCCTGAGGTCATAAAACTGTCTGCCCTCACGTCCTCAATCTTTCCCGTGATGGAGTCGAGCCGGATGGTCATCAGGTGGAAGCCCGCCGTCTTCGACTTGTCGTTCACGACCGCATACCTGTCACCGCCTAACCATGTGATGCCGCTATAGTTCCCAGCCGGCACCGCCTTCTTGAAGTGGCGCTGCTTGTTCTGCACCACCTGCTGCGCTGTCGCCTGCACCGCCGCCATCAGCAGCATCAGGATATATAAGATAAAAGTTCTCATTCCAAATGCAAGAAATAGCCTTGCCTCAAACGAGTCTGACGGCCAAGAGCTCATTCCCTAATCCGTGAAGGAAATCTAGCAGTTGCTTGCGTTCGGCACGCGTAAAATAGGCAACCTTTCCGTTGACCTTGTTTCCGTTGATACGCTGATAGAGCCAGGTGCGGGATTTCCCGAAACATTGTCTGGCCACAGAACTCAGATTGATAATCTCTGGGAGACTGCCAAGTCTCTCCCGGATGTCAACGACATCCTCCTCCATCATGTGATCGCCCTTGTTCAGTAGTGCCTCCACCTCTGCAACGAGATTGGCATTCTCATTTGTTGCCATTTAATTTCTGATAAAAATTATTCGACTTGTTTCTATTTGACAATGCAAAGGTAAGTGTTATTTCTGAAACATCCAAATAATCAAATGATTATTGTCCATTTTAACGAAAGATTTAACATTTCAGGCCCGAAAAGATCTAAAACGGCATCAAATTCGCTTTTTATCAAAAATTGGGGGGTAAATATGTTTTTTTTTCTATAATATAATAAATATGTGAGAATTATTTTGTACCTTTGCACCCGCTATCACGCCGTACCTGCCCCTCGGGGCGGTGAAGGTGTGGGCGCTATTTATTGGTACAGCGTCTTACAACGCATTGACTTTGGACACTTGAATGTAGGAAACTCAAGCCATCAGACAAAGGCAATTGCAGAGTGGATGCTTAGGACGTGGTTATATAACGCCCCGTCAGTGTGCAGAGAGGCTCTTGGTGAGCCTCCGCACACTTCGCGGGTGTGTACATATAATCCAACGGCGTGAGCATAAATTCTGTTTGTTTTCTGATAAGGTATCCTACAACCCAAGTGACGAACAAGCAGAGTGAGGTTCACGCTCTTTTTGTATACTTAGGTCATCTCCGACCAAGTTTCCATTTTGAGCTTCGCTGATTCCAAAACGCACAGGCTAATGGCCTGAAAATGAGTATGCAAGAAGACTCTAAAGCGTTTCTTCCAGATGTCGGGGCTCCAAGTGAAAACGAGGGGCCTGCGGCGGAGCCGTGCCCCAAGAAACCCAAAAATTATCGTCGGCTGCGCAGCCTGACCACCAACCGGATGCTCCATCAGGAGAAGGAGAAGCCCGTTGTCCAGAAGGTGTTCGACCCTACGGCCTGGTATGTGTATGGCGTGAAGAGAAACAAGGAGATAGAGACTTGCTCCTTTTTCAATGATGCCCGGAACATCCCTTTTGAGATCGAGGCCTACGCTGCCGTCCAGCCAAAGAAAGTCAGGACCAGCCCAAAAGGCCGGAAATCCAATGGCCCCAAGAAGCGGGTTGAGAAGGTCGTCATTCGTGGCAAGGTTTTCATCAGGGTCGATGAGTCCCATCGTGTGGCGACGCTCAAGCTGTGCAATCTCCTGACCCATTGCATGGTCGATCCCACGCTTTCAAGGACCGAAAACGGTTTTCGTGACTTTGCCCGTGTCCCCGATGCCCAGATCCGTGCGCTCAAGGCGGTGCTTGAACTGGCTGACAGTGATGTCGAGTTTTCGGAAGAGGTGCCCCCTCAGCTCCATGAAACAGTCACTCTTAACGACGGTTTCCTCTCGGAGTCCGATGCCCTGAAAGGCCTTCGTGGCACTGTCGAGATGGTCAATGGCAAGAAACGCGCCACCATCATCCTCGACAGCATCGGCTGTTTCAAGTTCACCCTCTCCCTCCACGATCTCAAGCGCCCCACATAAATTGGATGAGAAGGGAAACGAATTTGAATAATGACCATAATTTTATCCACAAATAATTGTGGATTCAGAAAAAAGTTGTATCTTTGCACCGTGATCTAATGTAATGAGATTATGGAGGACAACAAAACGACAATGGCATCCGAGCCTGTAGCAGCATATCCCATGACATCATACAACGATGTGATGAGTTATCTGCATAGTATACGCATCGCTCCGGAAGTGAAAGCTTCTGTCGGGCGCAGACTGCTCGTTGAAGTTACGGAACCTTACCTTTCTAAGGCATTCGACCGCATAGACCATCTCAGTCTGCTAAACGACGACTGGGACGGCTATGGAGCCAAGAAGATTTCGTATCATGTTCTCCGTAATCTGCGTGACGTTTTGCTCATCTCAGACAATGACGATTGGGAGAACAGGATGATTTCCCCAGCCCCCGACGGAACCATAGCCTTGCAGTCAAAGTGTCATACATCATCTATCAGCGTAGGTGACAAGGAGTTCTCCTATTACAGTGCGAAAGGTGATATGGAAGACTGGGGTGACAATGTGACCTTCACTCCGAATTCTTTTCTTGAAGTAATGCGCACATTATAAATCCCATGCAGGAATTTTCACTAGATACGACAACAAGAATCTCAAAGGAGGACAGGAAACCATCCAGGATAAGAACGATTGTCTAATGCCTGTCAGAGCAATTCTTCAGAAAGTACAGCTTCAACTCTTGGCTTTATCTACGCTGGTGTAGCATGAGATAAGCCTCTCTAAATAACGTGCATTTCCATGCGCCAGCCGATAAAAGACCATGGCTCACCCTTCAGGGCGAAAGCTTGAGAGCCATACCAAAACCCTGACAAATCGTCGGTTTCCGCGATTTTCAGTTGCATCCTCCCCATATAGGGGGAGGCCTTGGAGGGGGTGGATGTCTCTTTGCTTCTTTCTTCGCGCCGAAGAAAGTAAGATAAAAAGTAAGATAAAAAGCTTTGCCGCTACCGCAGGGACGCAAGAAAGTAAGAAATAAAGCTTCGTTCTCTGCGCTTTTTAGTGTGAGATAAGACAATAATTCATCAAATATTTGGTTATTGGCTAAAAAAATCGTACTTTTGTAGCCGATTTCATGAATTAAGATAAACGGCAGAACAACGTAATTATGATAAAATCAATAACCATATATAATCTGGGGCCTATTCCTCTGATGACGGCCGACGGACTGGGAAAGGTCAACCTGATTATTGGCCCTAACCAGTCGGGTAAGACATTCCTGCTTAAAGCGCTTTTTGCAGGCATGAAGACCGTGGAGCAGTACAAGCGCGGAAAGGAGAACCGCACCGATAAGGAGATTCTCTCCGACAAGCTGTACTGGACCTTCCAGGCCTCTGAACTCGGCAGTATTGTGCGCAAGGGCGAGAGTTCTATGTTGTTCACTATGGAGTCCGACGAGAATGAGGTACTGACCTATTCCTTTGGCCCCTCAGCCAAGAAACAGGCCAATATTGACAAGAACACCTTTAAGCCACGTAGTTCCAATACCGTGTTCATCCCGGCCAAGGAGATCCTGTCAATTCGCGATATCATCCTTGAGGCCAAGGACGAGAACCAGTTTGGCTTCGAAGAACCCTATAGCGATCTGGCCAAGGCACTCAGCCGCACCCAAAAAGGCAAGAACTTCGAATCCTTTGCCCAGGCACGCGATATCGTCAGCAGCATGGTGGGTGGCCGTCTGGAGTATAACGAGGATAAAAAGGAGTGGCAGTTTCGCGACAACGATCGTAAGATATACGAGGTGTCTACTACCTCCGAGGGCGTCAAGAAGCTGTCTATTCTCGACATCCTCTTGGGCAACCGGTATCTCGACAACAACTCAGTGATTATCATCGATGAGCTTGAGGCCAACCTTCACCCGTCCATGATAGCCCAGTTCCTCGATACCATCTTTATGCTGGCCGAGTCGGGCATACAATTCTTCATATCGTCACATTCCTATTTTGTCATAAAGCGACTGTATATTCTGGCGCATCGCAAGGACTTCAGTCTTCCGGTTCTCTCGTTCGACAAAGGCGTTTGTTCGGTAAGCAACCTGCGCGACGAGATGCCTCAGAATCCCATCATCGACGAGTCGATAGCCCTTTACAAAGACGAAATCAGTTTGTGATATGGAGTTCATAGAGTCGTTTATGAAATTCTCTTTCAGCGATGACGATATCTTTCGTATCGAGGAGGACGAATTGGTGAAGGATGTCCAGAACGTAAAGGCCTGCGAGTGTGTGGTGCTCATCAGCGAGAATGTGGCGCTTATCGAGGCCAAGTCGTCATCACCACGAATCAATAACGAGGAGAAGTTCCAGAAGTTCATCTCCGATATAGGTCAGAAGTTTGCCGACTCTCTTCAGCTGTTCAGCGATATCAAGAGCAAGGCCAAGGGCGATGAGGCTTTTCAGCGATTGCCTGTTAATCTGCAGAATACGCAAGTGCCGACCGGGGCTTATAAGATATACCTCATTATTCACGGTCATCAGCTCGACTGGCTGTTGGGACTTACAGATGCCCTACGCAAGGAACTGAAAGATGTTGTAAGGCAGTGGAACCTTCGCGATTCAAATGTCAAGGTGTACAACGAAGCCACAGCTCTCGAAAACAAACTCATCGTGGCTTACATACCCAAGGCAGAAACTCAGGCTCTTCGCTTGCCCGATGGCAGCATAGACGACGCCAAGGTGCAAGCCTGGTTCACCGCCCACGAGCAGCATCCGAATGCTGAATAGCCCAAGGACCCAATTCTTCGGTTGATTTTTCCCCCGCTCGTACCTCGCACCCCTCTCCCCGCTCTTTCGAGCGCCATAATATGGGGCTCTGCCCCACACCCCGGTGTTTTAACGATGGTATAGATTATTAAGGTGTCAATCTCTTTCTCCATGCGCCAGCCGATAAAAGACCATGGCTCACCCTTCAGGGCGAAAGCTTGAGAGCCATACCAAAACCCTGATAAATCGTCGGTTTCCGCGATTTTCAGTTGCATCCTCCCCATATAGGGGGAGGCCTTGGAGGGGGTGGATGTTTCTTTGCTTCTTTCTTTGCGCCAAAGAAAGTAAGGAGTAAGATGTTTCTTTGCTTCTTTCTTTGCGCCAAAGAAAGTAAGAAATAAAGCTTTGCCTCTTTCCACTGAAGGGACGAAAGAACCATCATGACGCAAGAATCTGCGGTTCAATAACTCCTTATAATCCTTTAATCCGTGTTCAAAATGGACTTTAGTGCTCCTTAGGTGTTCCTTAGGTGCTCCTTAGGTGCTCCTTTAGTGTTCCTTTAGTCTCCTAGCCATACTCTAGGCATACTCTTAGCATACTCTAACCATACTCTAACCATACTCTAAGCATACTCAATGAGTATGGCAAGTCTATGGCTAGAGCGAAGTTTCTAGCTTTTTAGTGTGAGGTAAGACAATAAATACTGTCCGGGTAATGAGCCAAACGAAGTTTCTTTGTAAATAGGTGTTTTACATTGAAATTCCCGGTGCAGGGGATTATGATGGGGTTTGTTAAGGGGTCCGTCATCTCCCTGCACCTTTAATAAAACGCTGAATAGATAGTGAATAATATAATAGTGGGTAGTTGGAACCGCATGGCTTTAGCTTTTTCACCGGAGTGAAAATTAGTACAACGGATATATGCTGAGTGGTCTAAAATGGATACAAAGATTGAAGCCATTGAGGAATATGGCTGCCCTATATATTTAAGCCGATAGAAGATAATTAGATGGAAAAAGTACTAAAACATTTTGTTTGGATCGCCATAATAGGACTTGTATTTTATATAATAGGATGCTTGTTCCCTTTCTCTATTTTTACGTTTGTAATAGATTCCGAAAAGTCAACTTCAAAAGGCGAGTCTGTATATTACCTTATATGCCTCTTCCAAGTTATAATGATGATTTTAAGTTAGGATAAGTATAGTAATATTATTGGCCTTGTTGCGTGTCTCGTTGCGCTCTTGGCTGCTTGCCGGAACACATGAGAAGATAACCTTTCCAATCTTGCGCCCGAACTTCCTTACAAGTTCCTTTGCCACAAACTGAGCCACTTGGGGCTGATTGCAACCATCCTTGAAATCAAAGATAGTCTGTCGGTCGAATATGCCATCTATACCCACATTCTTGATGCGAGTTGGATAGTAGCGGAGGAAACTGCTGAGTTCCTTGTCCTCTTGACCCTTGATGAAAACTTTGACCATGTTCATTGTCGTTCCGATTTTTATGTCCCTTTCATTAAATCCTTTCGGACTGTGATCGGGAAGATTTTTTCTGCACCTAGAAGTGCGGGAACGGCAATAAGGCAAGTCTGCTGTGAAGAATACTCTTTTCAGCGAAAAGGAAGATTGTTCACAAAGCACGACTTGCTATTTGACGCGGACGTGGTAACTTCGCAGAAAAAACTTTCCGCT
>JAEEGG010019831.1_pt1 | contig 13511 bp, 13 predicted proteins | sample 9134161 | NCBI WGS metagenome assembly JAEEGG01 (sample SAMN16246543, study PRJNA631951) | gut metagenome | biome: gut microbiome; feature: rumen; material: CR-attached | host: Bos | place: Iran: Karaj | collected 2018-10 | reverse complement strand
AGCCACTTCGCGGGGCTTCTACCCGATTCCAAGGTCATTCATAAGGTTGAAATCGCGGAAAGCCCTGTAAAACGCGCGTTCCGTGGGGTCCGTCCCTCACCGACCCACGGGCATTTTCTCGCCATTTGATTTGCATCGTCCCTTTTTTCACGCAGAGGCCCTTCGCTCCACGGGCATTGCCCCGCTTCCCCGCTACTACGGCCTCATCCGACTACTGCTTTCGCTTTCGCTATTCGCAGTCCTCCCAAGTTCCTGACTGAACTTTCAAGGCGCGTCGTCCTTCTATGCCCCGCGCGGGCCCTTGCGGTCGGCTTTGCCGTCGCCTCCGGCGCCCTCCCCTCCGGGCTTCGCCCTTCGGCGCATGCGCCCGCGCGTCCAAAACCGATTCGGGCGCACGGCGTCGGCTTCACAGCGTCTGAACTGCTGGCCGCGCGGAACTCAAGTAACGAGACTTTACGAAGAAGGTTCATTTGCATTACATACCCGTTGGCCGTAGGACTGTAACTCGGATGAGCTGCAGGGTCAGAACTCCACGTCTGCCACGACAGGGAAATGGTCGGACGGATATAGATTCTTTCCGGGACGCGGCGTTGAGACCGTGCGGCAGCTGCGCACCTTCACGCCGGGCGAGACGTAGATGTAGTCTATGCGCGAGCCAAAATCGCCGCCGGGCGCGTTCCGCTCGGCGCGCGGAAGCGAGAGCGCCTTCGCTGCGGGGCGCTCCCAGTCGCGCCATTTCCACCCGGTGAACGAGCGCCACGGCCCCATCGGAGGCGTCTTGCTCACCGCCATCGCGTTCCTCAGCAGCTTCGACACCGCTATTGCGGGCGCCTCAGTTTCCTGGCAGTTGTGGTCGCCTGTGAACACGATAGGCGCCCCCTTGCCGAAGACTTTCATCCTTTCGATGACCAGGAGCATCCCCTTCTCCCTCGCAAGCTCCGACACATGGTCGGTGTGGGTGTTGGCGAAGCAGAAGGCCTTGCCGGTGGACTTGTCCTTCAGGATCGCGTACGAGCATACGCGCGGACACGCCGCGCCCCATCCCTTTTTGCCGGGCGTGTCCGGCGTCTCCGAAAGCCAGAACGTGCCCTTGTCGACGGCCGTGAAGCGATTCTTGCGGAATGCTATCGACGCGGACTCGTCGCTTTTGCGGTCTGCGCCGCGTCCGTCGCCTACGAAGACATAGTCTTTGAACTGCTCCATAAGCCATTCGCGCTGGTCCGGAAGCACCTCCTGGAAGCCGATTACATCCGGGCCCTGCGCACGGATCACAGCGACAAGATCGTCGCGGCGCTTTGCCCAGTCGTTCTCGCCGCCCCTGTCGTCGTGGGAATTGCGTATGTTGTACGTCATCGTCCTCACGACGCCGGCGGGGCGCCGGGAGAAAGTGCCTTCAGGCGCGCAGAGGAAGAGTGTTAGGGCGGAGCATGCCGTCTGCGCCTCTATGTCGAAACCATCGGCCGGCGCAACGTCCCAGTCGGGTCCGCAAAGTCCGTCCGCCTTTCGCATGTGCGCGAAGGCGGTGCGGGCGTTGATCTTGAGGTATTCCCTCGCCCTTGCGCCCTGCGGCAGAGCCGCGAACTCGGCGAGATAGCGCGCCGCTATTCCGTTGAACGCCCCGCCGTCGCCCTGGCCGCGTCCTCGCATGACTTCGCCGCGCGACATGCGGTCCATGAGCCAGTCCGCCGCGAGCGCGGCGTCTTCACGGAATCCCTTTGCGCCTGTCAGCTTTCCAAGCCTCAGCGCGGCGCCTATCGCGGTGCCGACGTTGTAGGTGTAGCACGTCCTGTCGACTTTGCCGTCCGCGTGCTTTGCGTCGAAGACGCAGCCCGCGGACTTGTCGAAGAGGTTTTCCCTGCTCCAGGCGTAGATGGAGGATGCGGCGTCCAAGTATTTCCTGTCGCCGGTTATCGAATAGAGCTCGCAGGCGGCGATGACCGCAGGATAGCAGCTGCAGGCGTGCTTCCCGCCGCGCTCGCTCGACTTCCACCACACGCCGCCGCCGAGAACGCCGTCGCATTGCTTCCCGATTATGAAATCCATCATCTCCCGCGCATCCTTGAGCAACGCCGGAGTCTTGAGGACCCGGTAGGCGTGGCAGTCGGCGATCACCCACCAGAGAAGATCGTCGTTGAACTCGTTGGCACGCCAGTCGCCGCGCGCCGCCTTGAAGCCGTCGAAAAACCTTTCGGCCATGCCCCGGAAATCATTTCGCGGATAACGTACGGCCAGGTCGAGCAACATTTCGTATGCATGCGCGGAAAGCCAATAGTCAAGCAGTTCATTCTTGCCCTTATGCTTCACGAACTGCGAGCGGGTGCAGTCCCAATACGCGGTGACAAACGCCTCGGCAGCGGAAACGACAACGTCTCCAGGTTTTCGCGGCGCATCGGCGTCGAGGATGCCTTTCCATTCGCCACCTAGCGACCACAGTTCTCGTCCGGTTATGCGCCGCCATACGCCAGGCGAATACCGTCCGAGACGTCCGACGGCATTCAGCGAGCGAACCGTGCCGGGATGCTTACGCTCCACATAGTCGAGAAAGTTCGCCGTCTGCCTATAGCCGCCATCGTAGCGGACGTCCATGCGCGAAAGATCCGTTTCGCAACCCTTCTTCTCCGGCTCGAACACGTACCAGCGCACATAGTCGGCGATTCCTTCTGTAAGCCACCACGGTATTGATCGGCCCCCGCCGGGGTAGGACTGCACTACATGCATCAGCTCGTGTATTGCGCAGCCCATACCCTCGCTGTCGCGATTCGCCGAGAACCATTTCCTGTCGAGCGAAATGCTATCGCCTGTCGTGTAAGCCGGCGCTCCAGTTTGCGGCGGGTCGACAAATCCGACTTTCACCTTTTCCGGCGCACTCCAGTCTTTCGACGGATATTCCGCAATCAATCGCGGATACCACTTCTTGAGAGTCGGCTCGAGTTCGTTCTCCGCCCATTGCGCCTGTTCGGGCGCGGACGAAGCATCAACCTCAACCACAACCGAAGCTGTTGCCGCCAGGAATACCGGGAGAATGCAAAAGATCATTTCTTTTCATCCTTGCTCATGGAATAAGGCGCCGCCGCGAGTGTGGTGCCGCGCGTCTTGACGGGTTTGGACGACATCCTGAACACGAGTCTGCCGCCTATCGCCTTTCCGAAGCGCCAGATGCACCAGTCGTCGTAGGAGTATTCGAGCGTGCGCGCGACCGTTCCGTGCCGGCCGTGGTCGTGCGCGACATAGCCGAGCGAATTGTAGTCCGCGACGCCCCAGCGACCGGTCGCGCCCTGCTTCGGATGCTGGTTGTTCGCGCCGTGGACAAGTCCCTGCCACAGCGTCTCGGCATCGGCATTCCCGCGCGCGCCGCTGAGCCATGCGTCCGCGATGACGCTCGCGGAGTTGTTGCCAGTCATGCAGTCGGAAAGCCCTGGGCTCGACCACTCCGGAAACCATCCGGCCTCCTTCCAACTGTTCTCGAGCCCCTCTGTCATCAGCGCGTTCACCTCGGGATAGGCGAAGTTGAGAAGCGGGAAAAGCGCGCGGAACGTATCCCAGAATCCCGTCCCGACATAGAACGGTCCCTCGAAGACGCCGCCGGGCGTGGGGCTCCGGTGCACCGCCTTCTTCGTCCTCGTATCAATGTCGTAGTACGCGCGCGGGAAAAGCGACGCGCGGTAGAGCGCCGTGTAGAACATGCGCTTTCGGTCGATGTCGGGCGTCTCGGCCTTGAAGCGTCCGAGGACGCTGTTCCAGACCTTTGCGGACTCCGCGCGCACGGCGTCAAAGCTCCTGCCCGAGACCTCGGCCAGATTGGCGACGGCATATTCGCGGTCGACAAAGCTGGATGCCATCCGCGCCGTAAGCACGTCGCCGCGCCTCGCGGGGGCGAAACGGACGCAGCACCATGAGCCGCCGCCTTCGACGGACACGATCTCGCGGTCGAATTCGACGACGAACCGATTGCCGAAATCGTCTGCCACAGGCGTCGCGCGGCGTGCCGAAACACCATAGACCCGCCGCTTCTCTCGGTCGACCTCGACCTTTCCGTCACCGCCCATTGCATCCACGACGAAGCCGGGCTTCTCGGCATCGCCGTATGTGATGCGCATGACGCAAGACCTCTTGGCTGCCGTCAGCTCAAATCCGATGTCGCTGTCACCGAGGTAGACGCGGTAGTAATCTGGACGAATCGTCTCCGACTTGTGGCTGAAATGGCTGCGGCGGCTTTCCATCTTCTCGTCAACCGGGCCCGAAACGGGGACTACCGTGATCTGACCGAAGTCGTTCATCCACGGACTCGGCTGGTGCGTGAGGCGCATGCCGTAGAACTGCGTGCCCGTGTAGTCGTAAAACCACCCTTCGCTGTGTCCGGGCTTGGTGACAGGCGCCCACATGGGACCGCCCCACGGACGGCAGATGGCGGGATACACGTTGCCCGCCGACAACGCGAACGAGTTGATCGTGCCCGTCGTCGCCCGCACATAGTCGAGCGGCTCGGACGCGGTCGCCGCAAAAGCGGAGGCAGCGAATGTAAAGTTGAAAATGAAAAATGTAAAATTGCGGGGTCGCTTCGCGACATCGTACTTTACCATCCTGTTTATGTTTTTCATATCTTCTCTTTCTCTTTCCATTTTACACTTTACATTCTACTTCTGCCCTGGGAACCGTGCCTCGAAGACTTTCTGCTGCCGCTCGACTTCCCTTAGCCTGGCGTCCGGCGCAGCAGGAAGCCGCCGGTCGGGCGACTGCGCGTCGCATGCGCAGAGGTTGCTCGGCGTAAGCGCCGCGCCGTAGCTCGCCTGCCACTGCCCGGCGACCTCAGCCAGCGTCCTGCCGTCGCAGTTCTGCGTCCAGAAGTCATCGCTGTACGTGCCCTCGCGCGCGGCCGCGTTGAGGCGAACGACGAATCCGCTGCTGGCGTTGCCACTCGTACCGCCGACGCGGCTGTACCTGCGCTCGCAGAAGTCGAGGAATGCGGCGGTCGGACGGTAGCTCTCGTCGTAACGATGCCCCTTCGCGGCGGCGTAGATCGCATCGCGGACGGGCTGCTTCTCGTAGTTCATCCAGCGCACCCAGTCTGCGACACCCTCAGTGACCCATCCGGGCGGCCTCTTGCGGCCGTTGCGGCCGTACGCCTGCACGATGTGCGCGAGCTCGTGGACGATCGCGCCTGGTGCCTCTCGGTTCAGCTCGCCGCGCGCCCAGCGCGTGTTGAGAGTGATCGCGTCTCCGACTGTCCACGCGACACCGTCACCCTCAATGAAGCGGATCGACACGCGCTTCGGCGCGACGTAGCCGGGAGAGCGCAGCATGCGCGCGATCCTCGGATACCAGTTGGTGACGACCGGCAGGAGCGTGTTCTTCGCCCAGTCGACCATTTCCTGGTCTTCGCCCGCGTCGATCTCGATGACCGTGTCGCCGCGGCATACGGTCTGCATCCGCTCCGCACGGAGCGCACACGCGGCGGCGACCGCCGCACTGAACATCAAAAGCAGACGGACTATACGCATTTCAAACTCCCTTTTTAAGGTTTAAGTGATCGACCCGGGGAACACTTCCCCTATCGAACACCGCCATTGTACACAATTTTCACCATTCATCGCAATCCCTTTTTCTACTGGTATATACCAGTTTGTGAAAATGCAGAAAACGAGCCCCCTGCCATGCCGAAACTCCAAAATGAATATCCATGACAGGAAACGGGCCGGTGATAATGAATTCTGACAACCAACCCATTGCGGCAGAAGAGGGCGCGAGGGTCAGTCCCGGGTCCGACCCTCGCGGACCCAACGCAGGATGTATCTCATAAGAAGGCTCCTCCTCCGATCCACTACAATATGTGCAATGATACTTCCAAAATGTCGGGCCTTCACGTCCACGCTAGCATTTTCTTCATTCGTCTTCCTTTGCGCTTGCGGTGAGCACTTCGCTTCCGGTTTCGGTGACGAGAACGAGGTCCTCGATGCGGACGCCGAGGTTGCCTTCGAGGTAGATACCCGGCTCTATCGTCACGAACATCCCCGGTTTGAGCGTCCAGTCGGACTTCTTCGACGCATACGGCGTCTCGTGTATCTCAAGTCCGACTCCGTGTCCGAGCGAGTGCCCGAAGCACTTGCCGAATCCGCCGGCCTTGATGACGTCGCGCGCTATCTTGTCGAGCGCCTTTCCAGTAACGCCGGGCTTGACGGCGGCAATCGCCGCGCGGTTCGCCTTAAGGACGAGATCGTGCACCTTGCGGTACAGCGCCGAGCGGCGCTTCGGCGGAATGTTCCGCGTCATGTCGGAGCAGTATCCGCCGAGCTTCACCCCCATGTCGACAAGAACGCCGTCGCGTCCGTTCCACACCGTCCCGTCCGGAACATGGTGGCACTCCGCGGCGTTCGCGCCGACGCAGACGATCGTGTCGAAAGCCTCGCCGTCGCCGCGCTCGTACATCATGGAGCGGATGATCCCCGCCATCTCGCGCTCGGTCATCCCCGCGCGGAACATCCGCCGCGCGTCGTTCCATATCGCGACATTGAGGTCGCTCGCCGCGCGCATCTTCGCGATTTCGTCCGCGGACTTGACCGCGCGCCGCCGCTGGAGAACGCGCGTCGCATCCACGAACTTCGCCCGGGGGAGAATCTTCTTCAGCTTCTCGAAATCGGCGACGGATATCGCCTTCTCGAATCCGACGCGCCTTTCCGCAGCGCCCCTTCCGCCGAACGCGCGCCGCAGGTCCGCGTCGAAGCGCTTTACGTCGCGCACCTTGAGCGCGGGAGCGACGCGGTGCGCCATCGGGATGTAGCGGAAGTCGGTGTAGAGCGTGACGGCGCCGTCGGCAACAATGGCCCACGCCTCGCCGCTGCAGTCAACACCAGTCAAGGCGAGCACGTTCGCACGCCCCCTGAGTATCATGTCTTTCATGGCCATAGTCATACCACCTCGCATGCAGGCGACAAGAACCTCACTGGTCCAGCCCCGCCATCGCGGGGATGTGGACTTCCTCCTGCACCTCGATCTCGGAGGAGCCGAAGACGTAGTCGGCCGCGAACTGCTCGACCTCTACGACGTCGTGCGCGGTCTTGGAGGAATACGACTCGTCTCCACCGCCCGCCTCGAGCGCGCCGCGTCCGGCGTCCGCCCTCAGGTCGCGCTGCATCTCGAGCGAGGAGAGTATGTAGGAAGTGAAGCCGAAAAGCGACGCAAGGACGAGCGCGAGCGCGAGCATCCCGAGCGCCATCTCGACGAAGGCCTGGCCCGGCCTAGTGCCCATGGGACGTCCCTCCCCGGCCTCCGCCGCCGCCAGTTCCGCGGACGCACGTGCCCGCGTTGTACTTTATCCACCTTATGCCGGACTCGCGGAACGCGTCGATCTCCCACGTCTGGAGCTGGAGGCAGTAGAAGCATCCCTGCGCGTTGCCGGGACCGTGCTCGAGGTACGGACCCAGGTGGTGCCTTATGTGCGTGACCCATCCGTAGTCCGCCGTCGACAGGTCCTCTCCGCCGACGGAGTCAAGCGGCACAAGCCTCACATGCGAGAAGCACGGCACGACGAAGGAATTGAGCGCCGTCACGACATCGATCTCGCCGTCGAAGTTCTCCACCGTGCCGAAGGGCTTTGCCGCCGCGGCCCACTTTACGGACGACTCCGCCTTGATCGCAACGGCCTCGACGTCCTGAATGCAGCGGCAGATCGCGGCGCATCCGCGGACGTTGTACTCGGGCTTGATCTCGCCGATGATCGGAAATTCATATCCGTCGTCGTCGCCTGCGAGGGAGAGTCCGTTGAACCACCGCCCCCAGTTGTATCCGCCGTCGCCCTGGCGTCCGCCGTCGAAGAGGAACCACACCTGCTCGCGGTTCGTTATGACGAACGAGGACTCCAGCTCCTCCTGCGGAATCTCCCCGCCGCCGTATGCGCGGCAGATGTGCTGAATCTCGTTCGTGTCGAGTATGTCGGTTAGCGCGCCCTGCCACGCCCTGACGTGGAGGTTGAATATCTCGCTGTTCTCCATCGAGTTCTCGTCGCGCGAGGGGAGCGGAGCCCAGTCGTGGTAGTTGCCGTAGCTCCTTAGGAGACCTTCGGCGTGCCAGTGGAACCAGCACCAGTTCTCGCCGGCGATCGCATGGTAGAAGTCCTTCATGAGCAGGTAGTGTCCGCCCTGCGCCCCGTAGAACTCGACGTTGTCGGGTCCGCACGCAAGCCCGTCATCCAGCACATCCTCGATGGCCGCCGCGTATTCGCCCCACGCGCCCGGATACGGTTCGGGATACGGTTCGCCGTTCTCCTTCGTTCCGCCCATGTAGACAGTGCGGATTACGGCGACATGCTCCCTGAGAATCTGCTCGAAGTCCTCGCGGTCGGCCATTCCGTTCTTCCTCGCCGCGCGGCTCGCGAGCCTGAGCGCCTCGACGGGACCGAGCAGCACGAGCTTGCGCTGGGCCATCACGATGTCGTCGCACTCGGCGACCTGGTTCTTCGCCGCCGCCAGGATGTGCGCGACATTCATCTTGCCGAGTTCGTTGAGAAGGCGGCCTTGCTTGCGCGCTGCCGCGAGAGCCGCCGCGTCGCCCGCGTTCTGCGCGCGGTTCTTTCCGCGCACGAAGTCGAAAGCGTCGACGTTCAGGAGCGCGATGAGGAATATCCCCACCAGGACCATCAGCAGATAGAGCGCTACCTGTCCCCGTCTCATGTCAGAGCCCCTGGTCGTTCATGTAGAGGGGGAAGTGCGACTCGACGCGCGCCTCGCCCTCGATTTCGATCGTGTCTGAATCCTCGTCGCCGCGCGAATAGAAACGCGGGATGTCAAGGGCAAGATGCGACTCGACCTCGTTGCCAAGTCCGGAGCGGATGCCGAAGTCCATCGTGTGCCAGCGCTCGTAATCGAGGATTCCGTTCGACAGCCCCTCGTTGTCGGCAGCCATGTAGTCCGGCACGAGAAACGCCTCGTCGCGCTCGCCTTCCTTCGGCCATGTGCGCGGCCCGGCGACGGGAATCATCGCCACGCGCGCCGACTTGAGGCACATCCAGTCGTTGAACCCCACTGCCCGCGCGCGCGCCGCCCTGGCCGCCGCATGGTCGAGGAGAATCTTCGTCGTGACCATGTGGGCGACCTGGAACACGCACAGGAACATGAGGGTGATGAAAAGAACGGCGAGAACCGTTTCCAGCATCGCCTGTCCGCCTCTGGCGCGAGTATGCACGCCCCTGCGCCCGCCTTGCCCGCCGAACGGAATTCGGCGAGCAGACGAGCGGGAGAGCACGGGCGCCAGCCCGCGCACAGGCAGCGAGCCGGCGAGCACCATCAATCTTCGCCGATCTGCTTGATCGTGTCTTCGCTGATGTTCTCTACGGCGCTCTTCGCGTTGCTGCCCTCCTGTTCGGAGATCGCCTCCGCAGCACCGGCGGCCTTCCTGCCGATGGCGCGGCTCAGGTACGTGAACACCGCGATGAGCGATACTGCAATCAAGCAGACGATTATGATGTATTCGACCATCGTCTGACCTTTTCTGAGCGCCTTCATCATTTCTTCGGTTCCTTTCTTGTTATGGATAGTCTGAACTCACGAGCGATTCGGTTCGGACCACGCTCCTGCGCGCCGCCGCGACAAGATACCACATCGCGCCGACGACCACAAGAAGCGCGCACAGCGCCAGAACATACTCCAACGCAGCCTGCCCCGCTCTCGCTCTTAGCCCCATAAAGTGCATTATAGCAAAAAAGGAGCGGACGCGGGGGAATTCTTTGAGAAAATCTTATTCTTCGCTCAAGCGCGGCTGGTGCACCTGGTGGGACTTGAACCCACACTCCTTGCGGAACTGGAACCTAAATCCAGCGTGTCTGCCATTCCACCACAGGTGCGCCAAAAATCACTTGCCGAGCTTCTCCTTGTGCGCGAAGAAGACGCGCGTCTTCTGCTCGAAGCGCTGCTTCTCCGGATACGTCGAGGCCGTGCAGGCCTTCTGGAACGCCTCGAGCGCCTCGCGCTGCTTGCGGTCGAGGTTGGCCGGCACTTCAAAGACTATGCGCGCATGGAGGTCTCCGGGCGAGCCGCCACGCAGGGACGGAACACCCTTGCCGCGCAGGCGGAACACCTTCCCGTTCGGCGTGCCCGCCGGAAGGTTGAGCTGCGCCATGCCCTGCGGCGTCGGAACGTCCACCGTCCCCCCAAGCGCCGCCAGGACGGGCGAGACGGGAACATCAACGCCGAGGTCGAGGCCGTCGCGCTCGAAGATGTCGCTCTCCCTAACGCCGAGGCTCACGTAGAGGTCTCCGTTCTCGCCGCCCCTCAGTCCGCCCGCGCCCTTGCCGGCGAGCCTGAGCCGCGAGCCGTTGTCGACTCCGGCTGGAATCTTGAGGGCGATGTGCTGCGGCTTCGTGACGTGACCCGTGCCGCGGCACGTGCGGCAGGGCTTCTCGATTACGGACCCTTCGCCGCCGCATGTCGGGCAGGTCTGGCGGACCTGGAAGAATCCGCTTCCGCCGATGACCACGCCGCGTCCGCCGCACGTCTTGCACGTAACGCGCTTCGAGCCCTTCGCGGCACCCGTTCCGCCGCACTCGCTGCACTGCTCCGGAAGAGTGATGTCGATCGTGCGCTCAGACCCGAACAGCGCCTCGTCGAAGTCGATGTCGAGGCGGAACGTCATGTCGTCGCCGCGGCGCGGACCGTTGAAGTCGGGCTGGCTCCGCGACCTGCCGCCGCCGAAGAAGTCCTCGAAGCCTCCGAAACCGCCGCCGCCGCCGCGTCCTCCGAAGAGGTCGCCGAACATGGAGAAGATGTCGTCCATGCTCATTCCGCCCGCGCCGTAGCCTCCACCGCCGCCGCCTTCGAACGCCTGGTGTCCGAACTGGTCGTAGCGCTGGCGCTTCTCAGGGTCGTGAAGGACGTCGTACGCCTCCGCCGCCTCCTTGAACTTCTCCTCCGCGGCCTTGTCACCGGGATTGCGGTCGGGGTGGTACTTCATCGCGAGCTTGCGGTAGGCGGACTTTATCTCGTCCGCCGTGGCAGTCTTCGCGACGCCAAGAACCTCGTAATAATCACGCTTCTCTGCCATAGCCAACCACTATCCTACGCAGGTTTGCCCGACGAGACCACGACCTGCGCGGCCCTTAGGACCTTGTCCTTGAGCATCCAGCCCTTCTTCGACTCGATGGAAACCTTGCCCTCCTCGATGTCGGCGGAGGGAAGCGTCGCGATCGCCTCCATCTTCTCCGTGTCGAGCTCCTTGCCCACGGAATCGAACGGCTCCGCGCCGTGCTCCTTGAGCGACTTGAGGAGGGTGTCGTAGACGAGCTTGACGCCCTTCACGAACGGATCCTCCGCATTGTCCTTCGCGTTGGAAAGCGCAAGCTGGAGGTTGTCTACAGCAGGGAGGACATCCTTGAGAATGTCCATCTCCGCATAGCGGTACGTATCCTCGCGGTCGCGCGCCGCGCGCTTCTTGTAGTTGTCGAAGTCGGCCAGCGTGAGGGCGTAGAGCGTCTTCCAGTCGGGCTCCGCGGGCTTCGCCGGCTCGGCCGGCTTTTCGGGCTCCACAGGCTTCTCCCCGGCGGGCTTCTCGGCCTCGCCGGGCTTTTCGGCATCGGCGCTATCGCCGGTCTCACCAGCCCCTTCGCCCTCTGCGGGCGGGACGGGCGTTTCCGGCGGGATGGGCGTCTCTGCGGCCGCTTCTTTCGCTTCTTCGCTCTTTATCTCTTCTTCAGCCATCACTCAACTCTAAACTTCAAACTTCAAACTTTGAACTTTAAACCCTGATCTGTCCGGCCTTGGCGAGCATCTTCGCCTCGACGGACTGAATCTCGGCGAAGCCCTGCGAGCTGTGCGGGTTCAGTCCGTTGGAAGCCTCCATCGAGCTGTCGGCCTCGTTGTAGATCGTGGCCTTGAGGCCCTTGAGGGACTCGAAGAAGATGTTGCCCTTGTAGAGCCCGAGCGTGACCTCGGCAGTCGCCTTGTCGGCCCACACCTGGATCGCGGCGCGCGCGGCCTGGGTCGCGGGGTCGAACCAGCGTCCGTCGTAGATCTGGTCCGCGACGAACTTCGACAGCTCCTGGAAGAGCTTCGTCGAGCGGCGGTCCATGATTCCCTCGTAGATGTACTTGAGGCCCCAGGAGAGGACTTCCATTCCGGGCGCCTCGTAGACGCCGCGGCTCTTCGTGCCGATGATGCGGTTTTCGAGGGCGTGCTTCATTCCGATGCCGTTCCTGCCGCCGGTCTTGTTCATCTCGAGCATGACCTCGTAGGGCGTCATCTTCTTGCCGTTGACGGCGACGCAGCGTCCCTTCTCGAACTTGAGCGTGACCTTCTCGACCTTGTTGGGGGCCTTCTCGGGCCACACGCCCATCGTGGGCTTCACGATGCGCATCGAGGTCTCCATCGACTCGAGGTCCTCCGCCTCATGCGAGAGGCCCGCGAGGTTGGCGTCGGTCGAATATTTCTTCTTCGTGCCGACAAACGCGACGATGCCGCGCTTCGCGAGGAACTCGACCATCTGCGTGCGGCCGGGGAACTTCGCGAGGAGGTCCGCGTCGCGCCAGGGGGCGTAGACGCCGAACTTCGGATCCATCACGTTCGTGTAGCGCTCGAAGCGCATCTGGTCGTTGCCGCGCCCGGTCGCGCCGTGGACGAGAGCCACGCATCCGGCCTTCTTCATCGCCGGGAGGAGCTTCTGCACCGTCACCGCGCGGGCGATGCCCGTCGAGTTCCAGTAGCCGCCGTCGTACATCGCCTGGCACTTGACCGTCTCGAAGCAGATGTCGGCCATTTCCTTGGTGACGTCGACGATCGTCGTCTCGACTCCGGTCGGGGCCATCTTCTTCTTGATGTCGTTGATGTCCTTCTCGTCCGGCTGGCCGACGTTCGCGCTGAACGCCTTAACCTTGACGCCGGCGTCCTTGAGGACGCAGCAGATGGTCTTCGAGTCGAGTCCGCCCGAAACGCACACGCCTACGGTCTTGCCCTTGAGATCAGCTAGTTTCATTTTTCTTCGCTCCTTGTGAAATTTAGTAAGATATTATATCATAATTTCGCACGCACGGCTCAATGAGGTGCAAAATCATTGCAAGACGGCAGACCGGTGCCGCGAAGATGGCGGTCTATGGCGCATTATGCCGTGAAATCGGGCATAGGCGGCGCCGGAAGACAGAAGGCGGAGGCTACAAGTCTGCCGAGCCTGTCGTCGCGCACAAGCGCCTCCGCGGGCACTTCGGCGACCGGCTCGCTGCCGCCGAGCAGATCGTTGACCAGCAGATTCTCGGTACTAGAGAGCTTAAGCCCGTTCGGTTTCTGGCCCTCCGGCCTCTGGCTCTCCGCCGTCACCTGGTCGCCTATGCCGAACGCAGCGCTTCTGATGCCTATATTGTTGAAATTAATGTTCATATCTCTCCCTTATTCGGTTTTTCGAACTGTCTACACGGGACCGGCGGAAAGGTTACAGCAAAAATGCATTTTTTTGCAAACCCGGGAGAGGCCGTCCAAAACCAAAGGGCCCGCGCGGCAAATGCGCCGCGCAGGCCCCTGGCCGCAATTCCTGCCTCGGAC
>JAEEGG010019828.1_pt1 | contig 13511 bp, 16 predicted proteins | sample 9134161 | NCBI WGS metagenome assembly JAEEGG01 (sample SAMN16246543, study PRJNA631951) | gut metagenome | biome: gut microbiome; feature: rumen; material: CR-attached | host: Bos | place: Iran: Karaj | collected 2018-10 | reverse complement strand
TCTATGAAAGCGTAGGATTCAAGCAGTCATCCGATACCTTCATGCTCGATGGCATTCCTCACATTAAAATGACTTGGAAAAAACAATAACGATGACGAAAATAAGAGACGCTGTATTAGCTGATGCAAAGGCCATTCAGGCCATTTACGTTCCTTACGTGGAACAGACGGCGGTGACATTTGAATATAATGTGCCGTCGGAAGAGGAGTTCCGCAGACGTATAGAGACTGTCAAGCAGAAATATCCCTGGATAGTGATGGAGATTGATGGACGGATAGTAGGTTACGCTTACGCCAGTGCCTTCAAGCCGAGGGATGCCTATCAATGGGCAGTCGAAACATCCATCTATGTTGACAGTAATATGAAGCGATGCGGAATAGGCCGCCAGCTCCATGAAGCCCTCGAACAACGGCTGAAGGCTCAGGGCATCCTTAACATGAACGCCTGTATCTCCTTCATCGAGCCCGAGGATGAATACCTGACGCAGGACAGCGTCCGCTTCCATGAGCAGCTTGGCTACAAGAAGGTGGCACATTTCCACCTATGCGGAAAGAAGTTCGGACGCTGGTACGATATGATTTGGATGGAGAAGATCATCGGTGAACATAAGTGGGAGGGTACCATCCCAAGTCATTCCTAATAAATCAAAACAACAATGAACAAACTACTTACTACACTACTCCTGTTATTGCTGACGCTGACTATCAGCGCACAGCAAACATCAAAACCGCGCGTATTAATCTCTACCGACATTGGCGGAACAGACCCTGACGACAACCAGTCGTTGGCACATCTGCTGATGTATTCCGAGATGTTCGACCTTGAAGGGCTGGTATCGTCACCGTCGTTTGGCGATGGAAGCACGAGTGAGATCTACCGAATGATTGACGTCTATGAGAAAGACCTGCTGAAACTGAAACAGCATGTGCAGGGGCTGATGGAGCCGGAGGCATTACGCAAGTTGGTAAAGCAGGGACGCACAGACGAACTGCCGCCTTGTGGCTACGGCGAACCAACGGAGGGTTCAGAGTGGATTGTAAAGCAAGCCCGTAAGCACGACCCTCGCCCACTCTACGTGCTGGTGTGGGGCTGTCTGGAGGATGTGGCACAAGCCCTGCACGATGCGCCTGACATCGCACCAAAGATTCGCGTCTACTGGATTGGCGGACCGAACAAAAAATGGGGCGTCAACGGCTATTGCTACATCATCGAGCATTTCCCCGATCTGTGGATGATTGAGAACAACACAACGTATCGCGCCTTCATCTACGACTCGAAAAACAAGGACAAGTACAACATGGGCTTCTTCGAAACCTTCATCAAGGAAAGCGGAAATCTGGGACGCGATTTTGCGGCCTACTACAAAGGTAATCCGAAGTTAGGCGATACACCTTCTTTATTATACATGATGCACGGCGACCCAACACAGCCAGAACAGCAGTCGTGGGGCGGCAAGTTCGTGAAGTGCAGCCGCACACCTCGCAGCGTGTTCTACGGAGCAACGACCGCCAACGATACCGCACAGATATGTGGCATCATCGAGTGGCAGTTGCAGGGTCCTGTACGCCCGGATGTGGCTATCGACTCCGCCTGCGTTACCCTCGACATCCGCAAACAGCAGTGGAAAGGCTATTACAAGGGCAACGGTCTCTACATTCTTCGCCACTCCACCTACTACACAGGCACCCTCGACTATACCATCACCTCCACCATCGACGGCTTTGCCCCTATCACGGGCCAGATAACCGTTGAGAACACTTGGGAAGTCGCGCCAAAAGGCACAGACTTCCAGGTTGGTTCGCAATGGTGGACGGACAGCTATGCTCCTGCCGACTACTGGCACAACTGTGCTGGCGCCCGTCATCAGCTCGTTGTCCGCGAAGAAATCATGGAGGACTGGGGGCAACGGTGGTTATGGCTGAGAGAGTAGATTGTGTGTCTCTTTGCGGGCCTCGCGCCAGCGGGGGAAATACTTGTCCATGAGGGAATGGAAGCGGGCGTTGTGGCTTGGCTCCAAGAGATGGCATAGCTCGTGAACCACGACGTGCTCAACACACCATTCCGGCAACAGCAGCAGATAGGCAGAAAAGCAGATGGACTTGTCTTTGACATTACAGACGCCCCATCGTGAAATCATCGCCTTGTAACATACAAGGGACGGTTTCACGCCCATCTCCTTTGAGTGACAATCCACCATCGGCTCTATCAAGGCCTTCAATCGCCGCAAGGCATCATCAGCCTGTCCTCTCGTCTTTAGCGGCAGCTTGTTATAAAATTCAGCCCTACGCTTTTGGCTCTCACAGGTTTTCTTACGTGCCTCGGCTATCCACTCGCGGTGCTCATCAATGAACCGTTCCACCTTCTGCTTAGGCATACCAATAGGTGCCGACACATGTACATCGCCGTTCTTCACGATGCGCATCGACAACCTCCTGGTTCGCCTGTATGTCACCAGTATCGCCATGAACTTTTCAGATTATCGCCACAAATTTAGCAATAATTCAGAAATTATCAGTAACTTTGCCCCAAGATTTTAAATGATTTTAGGTATTTTGGACACGAAAGGGTCAGGCACTCCTGTGTCCTTTTACTTGTAATAACCGATGCGGATGTAGTGGCGGGGAGACGCGAGGGGATTCCAGGAGATGTGGAGCCAGCCATTGCCGGTAAGAAGCTGGTCGGTGTGTTCGCAGATCTTCAGGAATTCAACGAGATGCCAGAACTGCGATGGGTCGCGAGGTTGGATGTCGGCTGCCTGGCCGAGGAGATGCTGGGAGGTACGGACACCCCCTACCTTGCGATTGACAGTCTCGTTGCGGAAACCTGAATTGACAATGATCGGGCCTACAATCTGACGTGCAGGCTCCAGCAACTGATGACAACCATAAGTAAGATTCGCCACGACCTGCATCGAGGGAATGTTCTCAGGGTATTTCTTCAGATTCAGGAACTCGCCCAGCTTAAAATGAGGCGATAATTTGATGTCATTGATATTCTCTTTCATGGTAATTTTAATTCCTCACACAGATCTCACAAATCTCACAGATATATGGCCGCTGGCCATTGACGCAAGAGACTCTTCTATAAAAACAATCACCGCAGGTAATAAAATCTGTGAGATCTGCGAGATCTGTGTGACATTTCTATTGTTTCTTTATGATTCTGATATACTGATCGAGGCCGAAGATTGACCCTGCGAGTAGGAACGATTGCGCCACATAATAGAGCAAGCCACCTGCCACGTCGTCGATCTCGATCACTTGATAACTTACCAATGCGATACTGCTCACGATGAGCAGCACCGCACAGGCGTACTGAGAGATTTTGAAGCCCGAGCGAGGACGACGAGCTGGAGATCAGCATCACCCCGGCAGAGGGCAAGGTACCCACGGCCAGCCTGAACGGCTCGAGCATCGAACTGACTGAGGATGGTGGCGTCTACACCGGCAATTTCGCCATGCCCGCACAGGCCTCGACCCTTGTGATCAACACGGGTACTGCTGACGGTGGTGACAACGGCGACGGCATCGACAAGGACTAATGCTGATTGAGTAAACTTCAGGGGTGCGTAATGCTTAAAACACTCGGTTTTAGGTATTGCGCACCTTATTTCAACATAATTGCAGCCTTGACCTGCGCCATATTGCTGCGCGAGACGGGGAGCGATTCGTGGCAATGCTTGATGAGCAGCTGAGTAGAACCGGAGTGTGAGACAATCTGTTCTACCTGACCAAGGTTGACCAGGAAGGCGCGATGGCAGCGGACAATCATCGGATAGCCCTGTAGCGTTTCTTCCATCTGTTTCATCGTGGCACGAAGCATGTCGGTACGCACCTGATCGTTGCGCAGATGGCAGACTTTAACGTAGTTGCCCACAGCCTCAATAAATAATAGGTTGGAAATCTGGAGTGTCACAGATTCGTTGGTCGTGCCAGTGAGTGTCAGCGAATCATGGGGACGGTTCTGCGTGATACCATTTCCTTCAGAAATCGGATTATCAGAACCGTCCCCATGATCCAGCTTCTTCAACTCCTCATTCAACAGCCTTGTCTCTTCCAATTCCATCGCCAAATACTTGCTGCGGAACTTGAAGCGCCAGTAGAGTCCGATGGCGAAGGAGAGGAATGCGATAATCACCAGCGTTTCCAGATAGTTGCTCAACGACAGTCTGTTGCCCTCAACCAGCTCGCTCATCGCAAAGTGGCGATAGAGACAGATGAGTAGCGACACCAACGGCGTGTTAATACATTGGAAGCGGAGATTGCGGCTGATGATATAGCTGACACCACGGTCGTAGGAGCGGGGCATGCGAATCAGGTATCGCAGAATGACTTCTGTCAGGAAACAACTGAACAGGCCCAATACAAATAATGCCAGCAGATGAACAGAAGCCTGCCATTGCCACATTTCGAGTCCGAAGGGCTTGAAGATGGCTATTGCCAGCACCATGAAAGCGGTGCTGATGAAACGGGTGCTGATGGTTTCTTTGTGACCTTTGTTCATACAAGCCGCAAAAGTAATACAATTCTGTTAAATCACCAAATCATTCGTCACTTTTCAGTCATTTCATCACACATTTAGCCCCGTTTATCACAAAACTATGCAGAATATCCCAGAAATTTGGAGGGTTAAGCGGTACGCCGTACCTTTGCAGCGAGTTTTAAATATGAAAGTTATGAAGACAAGAACGATTATCGGAATTCTATTGATTGTGGCCGGTGCCTGGAAACTGGCCAACCTGTGGGGAATCATTGACAACGACTGGCTGTGGCGCCAGCCCTGGACGGCATACGTTGCCCCGGCGCTGCTACTGTACGTGGGCGCGACGATCATCGTCGACAGCTACCGTCGCGATCCCGACCAGTGGCTCCAGCGCCCGCTGCCCATCGGTGAGGACGGCAAGCGCATCTGCTGCTCTGTTCACTATGGCGGCGACGAGTACATGTATCACGGCGAGACGTTCCACGGTGCCCGTCTCGATGCTTTCTGCGGCGGCATCCGCATGGACCTGCGTGAGGCCGTCATCGCCGAGGACGAGGAAATCGACATCCACACCTTCTGCGGCGGCATCGAGCTCTTCGTGCCCACCCACGTCAATGTCGTAGTGAAGAGCCGCAGCTTCATTGGTGGTATCGGTAATCATGCCACACATACAGCCGACCCGAAAGCCCCCACCCTCCACATCGTCGCCAGCAATTTCCTCGGCGGTGTTGACGTCAAAAATTAACCATTCGTCACAGAATCATGCCATTTATCCCAGAAATGATATGAATTGCAACCTTGCCGTGCCTCTATGACGTCAAAAGGGCAAATGTTTTAAATGATGTTAGAAATGAAAAGGATTAGTTTAAGATTTGCAGCGCTGATGGCTGCAATGTTGATGACAATGACAATGACCGCTCAGTCAAACGACAGCATCTCTACAGATACGACGATGTGGTTCAATCAGACGCATGAGCTAAGCGGTGTCGTAGTAAAGGGACGTTTGCCAAAAACGCGTGTCAAAGGCGATGCCATGCGCACCACCGTCGCCGGAACGATACTGGAAAAGGCAGGAACGGTCTCAGATGCCCTGTCGAAGATTCCTTCGCTGGAAGCTGAGCGCAACGGCGGTGTGAAGGTGCTGGGCCGTGGCGATGCCGAAGTGTATATCAACGGCCGACGGGTGCAGGACATGAAGGAACTCTCGCGTCTGCGCTCCGACCAGATTCAGCATGTCGATGTTGTGCAGAACCCTGGTGCCCGCTATGCCGCCTCGTTAAAGGCCGTTGTCCGCATCACGTTGAAAAAGGCACAAGGCGAAGGTCTGAGCTTCCAGAACAGCACGCAGTATATGTATCAGTACGGCGGTTCGCTGAACAATAATTTTGTCGCCAACTACCGCACGGGCGGACTCGATGTGACGGGCTCGTTCTGGGTGGGCACTTATAATCACTATAAGGGCTTGCAGGTCAACGATATGCTATACTATGTGGGGACTGACCAGGTAACGGGTCACTCCACTCAGGAGATCAGACACCCCTGGCACGCCTGGTCGCCACAGTTGCAGTTGAACTATATGGTCAATGACAACCATACCTTCGGTGCCTATTACAAATACGACCGTACGCCCAAAAGCGAGACGAAGGGCGACTACCTGACGGACATGTTCGAGAATGGCATCCTGACCGAGCGCTCCGCGAGCTACATCTGGCAAGACCAAAATGTCAAGAAGCACATCTTCAACGCCTATTACAATGGTAAGGTGGGACAGCTGGGTATCGACCTGAACATCGACGGACTCTTCGATGACACCAAGACCCCAGGCCGTACGACGGAACAAACGACACTTGTCGGCGCATCCACCGTTGACCGCACCATCGAGAACAATACCAACAGCGCGAATAATTTCTGGGCCTCAAAGCTCATCTTCAGCTATCCCATATTGAAGGGAAACCTCTCGCTGGGTGGCGAATACAGCTACAACCACCGCACGGATGCCTACACATTCCAGGCTTCCGACTATGTGCCCGTGAAGGCCACCGATACGGAGATCAACGAGAAGTCGGCAGCGGCCTTCGTTGAGTACGGCCGTCAGTTCGGTAAGGTGTTCGCCCAGGCCGGTTTGCGCTACGAACACCTGAAAAACGACTACTTCAACTTCGGCAAGCGCGAGGACGAGGTGTGCCGCGACTACGGCGACTGGTTCCCCACAGCCACCCTCTCCGCTCCCATCGGAAAGATGCAACTGAGCCTGTCGTATCGCCGCGACATCCAGCGCCCTGCCTATTCAAGTCTGACCAGTTCGACGATGTACGTCAACCGCTACACCTATCAGAGCGGCAACCCCTATCTGAAGCCGACCTACAATCACAGCCTCGTGCTGAATGCTGCCTATCAGTGGGCAAACCTGACCGTCGAATACGGACGCATGAAGAACAGCGAGACCATGTCCACCGAGCCTTTCCCCGGCAGCACGGACCCGCTCATCAGCCTTGTCCGTCCCATCAACAGCGAAGAGGACTACAACCAGCTCTCGCTGAGCCTTTCCGCCCGCCCCACTATTGGCAAGTGGCACCCGATGTGGTACGCCTTCACCGTATTCCAGAACTACAAGACGCCGACGGCCAACGGCACCATCAAGACCCTCAACTACCCTTACGTCACGCTCGTCTGGAACAACGATATCGAACTACCCCACAGTTTCCGTCTGAGTGCCAACGCCCAGTGGGCCACGAAGGGCGACTACAACAACTTCAGCATCACGTCGCAGCGCTTCGACCTCACGCTCGGCGTGCAGCGCGACTTCAATCTCCGCCGTCTGGGCATGCTGACGCTTGATGTGCGCTGCGTCGATGTTCTGAACACCAACAAGAGCGCTGCCGTCATCTACGGCATTCGCGAACTGTCGACTGACAACCCCGCCCGTCGCACGTTCCTCGTCAACCTCAATTGGAAGTTCAACGAGGCCCGTTCGAAGTACCGCGGAAGTGGTGCCGGAGAGAAGCAGAAGGCGAGAATGTGACGAAATATTTGTTAGTTTCTGCAACTATGTGTAATTTTGCAACGTCAAACGAAAAAATAGAATAACAATGAATATCAGATTAGAACAACCAAAAGATTATCGTGAGGTAGAGAACCTGACGCGTGAGGCATTCTGGAATGTCTATCGTCCCGGATGCACAGAGCATTACGTGCTCAATCAATTTCGAACGAATCCCGACTTCATCCCAGAGTTGGACTTTGTGATGATCGAGAATAATATGATTATAGGCCATGTGATGTTTTCCAAGGCAGAGATTATGCTTGACAATGGAACGCCCTACCCTTCTTGGACTTTCGGTCCCATCAGCATTCATCCAGATTACAAGCGTAAGGGCTACGGCCTGAAATTGTTGCAATATGCGATAGAGAAAGCCAAGGATATGGGGATAGGTCTTCTGCAGATGGAAGGAAATATCGAGTTCTACAAACACGCAGGCTTCGACCTCGCCAGCAAGATGAAGATTCACTATCATGCTGAGCCGCGAGATTCAGAAGTGCCTTACTTCCTCGCCCAGGAACTGATCCCAGGCTATTGGGGCAATCGAGAAGGAACTTATTGCCCACCCAAGGGCTATTTCGTAGCCGATGAGAACCCCGAAGCTTTTGAAGCCTACGAAGCCACTTTCCCCCAAAAGGAGAAACTTCGCCTACCAGGACAATTAGGATACGAAGAATGACTCAGCTGCCGAACATCATAACTCTACTTAGGATTGCAGGCTCTTTAGGTCTGATCCTTTGTGATGTGACGGGTGTGGTGTTTTGGATAATCTATGGGCTCTGTGGCATTAGCGACATAGCCGACGGATGGTTAGCAAGAAGGCTAAATTGTGTCACCAAGACGGGAGCATTGCTGGATAGTTTGGCAGACATCTGCTTCGTAGCGTGTTGTGCCTGGAAGCTTCTGCCGATACTCGAACTGCCGCAATGGCTATGGCTGTGGGCTGGGGTTATCGTCGCGATCAAAGTCGTGAATCAATTATCAGCCTTCACGATGTACGGCCGTTGCTGCTTCCCTCACACCACAGCGAACAAGGCAACGGGATTCCTGCTCTTCATTGCAGTTCCCATGACATTTTTTACAGTCATCCCCATCGCCATTGTGGCTGCAATCGCCACATTTGCCGCCATTAATGAGCATTATATAATAACGAATATGATAAAACAAATATGAACATACTGATTCTCTCAGGAAGCCCTCGGAAGGGCGGCAATACGGATTTGCTGGTGGAGGCATTCGTCAAAAGTGCCACGCAGAAACACCATGTAGAAGTCGTGTCTGTACGCGATTATAAGGTCAGTCCCTGCATGGGTTGTAACGCTTGTTTTGTGAGCAAAGAAAATACTTGTGCTCAGAAGGACGATATGCCGCTAATCCATGAGAAGATGAGCCAGGCCGATATGCTCGTGATAGCCTCGCCTGTGTATTTCTACGGATTGAGTGCACAGCTGAAAGCTATCATTGATCGCTGTCATAATCCCATCAGGGATACCTTCCCCATCAAAAAGATAGCTCTCCTGCTTGTTGGTGCTGCCACACTTCCTGAACTCTTCGACAGCATCCTCGCGCAATATCAGCTCTGCCTGAACTTCTTCAAGTTGGAGGATGCCGGTCGTGTGTTGGTTCGTGGCGTTAAGGATAAGGGCGACATTAAAAACACCGAAGCTTTGAACGAGGCGTTTGAATTAGGACAACAAATATAAGAAACAAGATATTATGAAACAGAAATTTTGTCAGAGCTGCGGAATGCCGCTTACAGAAGAAGTCCTCGGTACCAATGCCGACGGAAGTAAGAATGAAGATTACTGCATGTACTGCTACAAGGACGGCCAGTTCCTGCAGGATTGTACGATGGAAGAGATGATTGAGCATTGTGCTCAATTTGTGAATGCTGTTAATGAAGGGTTAGAAAAACCTATTACCAAAGAGGAGTACATCGGCATGATGAAATCGTATTTTCCCCAGCTTAAGCGTTGGCGCCAAACGCTGGATGTGAATAACGATGAAGCTATGAATGCAAATCCTGCTTTAGCCGGCGTTAAAGAACTCATTGCACAGATGGCCGACAAACTGCCCATCGCTTATATCTCGTCAGTAGACCAAGAAGGTTTTCCTTGGACTAAGGCCATGTTGAAGCCACGCAAACGAGAGGGTATCAAAACCTTCTACTTTACAACCAACACATTCTCAATACGTGTGGCTCAATACAAGGCAAACCCCAAGGCCTCGATCTATTTCTGTGATGCCAAAGGTTTCATGGGTATGATGCTGCGTGGTACGATGGAGGTGCTGACGGATGCCAAGAGCAAGGAGATGATTTGGCATAATGGCGACGAGCAGTACTATCCTGGTGGCGTCACCGACCCGAACTACTGCGTTCTGAAGTTTACCGCCACCGATGGTCGATTCTATAGCGATTTTTATCCACGCAGTTTTGTAATTGAGTAAATGATGAGCAATAAAGCACTTGTCGTTATAGACATCCAAAACGACATCACCAAGCATTACCGCGACATCATCGGCAACATCAACGCCGCCATCGAATGGGCTGTGACAGAGGGGATGCACATTGTGTATATCAAGCATAATAACATCACGGCTGGCACGCGGACGTTCAAGCCTGGCACTAAAGGCGAGGAACTGGTGCCTGAGATGAAGGTCGTTTCTGACAATATCTTCGTGAAGACGAAGAGCAATGCCCTTACAAGCGAGGCGTTTTCTGCTTTCATCGCGGCGAACGGCATCAATGAGTTCTACGTGGCAGGTGCTGATGCTACGGCCTGCGTGAAATCGACGTGTTTCAATATGACTAAAGCTGGCTTCACGGTACATGTCTTCTCCGACTGCGTCACTAGCTATGACCTGAAGAAACTCCTAGAGATGCTCGCCTATTACAAAAGCAAAGGTTGTGAGATCAAGACACATGTAGAGTACCAATGAATCATCTGCCGAATAATCTCTCATAATATATAAATTCTTCTCATCTCTCCTTCCCGCCATTATTGCATGGTGCTATTGGCCGGGAGTCATGAGAACTTTTAAACAGATATGATTATGAAATTGGAATTGGCAACACAAAACGACTTGGACGCCATCATCGCCTTTTACGATGATGTGACGGAACGCACGCCAGAGATGGCCATCCGCTTGGCACAGAGTAAAGGCATGCAGGCCATCCGCCTCGATGCCCTCGCATCGAACACGCCCGCCCACAAGATTTACGAGCGTCTCGGCTTCGAGTATCGCGGAAAACAGCACCTCTATGCCGAAAACACAGGCTGGACGGACTTCTATTTTTTCGACTACGCTCAACAACACGTCTTTGAGTACAAGAATAAATAAGATGAAACAGGAAATCAATCCCAAGGATACCAATAGGGCCATCGCCTTCGAGCTATGGACGAAGTCGCCCATGCCGATGGTGACGTTCACCAAGACCTTCGATGTGACGAGGCTCTGCAAAGTGAGTCGGCAGCGCGGTATGAAATTCAACATGCTGCTCTGCTGGTGCATTGGCAAAGCAGCATCAGGAATAGAGGAGTTTTATATGTTGCCCCAAAACGGGAAGCTGTACAAATATGACCGTATGGCCATCAACATGATAGTGGATAATGTAAAGGGCGGACTCAGTTTCTGCGACGTTGCCGTCTGCGATGATTTAGAGGCGTTTAATGCCAATTATATGCATCTGACAGAGAACATCAGCCAGACTTGTCAGGACATCCTCGACGATGAGGCCGTCATCGTAGGCACATCAGCCGTCACAGGCACAGAACTCGATAGCATCGTCAATCAGTACAGCGGCATCTACAACAACCCCTTTCTGGCCTGGGGCCGTTACCGTAAAGGCTGGTTTAAGACGACACTCCCCATCTCCTTCCAGTTCCACCACGCTCAGATGGACGGCGGACATGCCGCCCGGTTTCTGGAAGAACTGCAAAAGACAATCAATACGATATGAGTATGATATTTAGACCTTTCCATCCCAACGATGCTCCAACTATTCTGAGTTGGTGCAAGGATAAGCATGCTTTCCGGCTTTGGAGTGCTGACAGGTATAAAGAATTCCCTGCTCAACCTTCGGATATGATAGCACAATATGAAGGCGACAACCTCTTCCCAATGACAATGGTTGATGGAGAAGAGATCGTCGGACACATTCTGCTGCGCTATCCAAGTGCAGGTAAATCCATCATCCGTTTCGGCTTCATCATTGTTGATGACACAAAGCGAGGCATGGGATATGGCAGGCGACTTCTCCAACTTGCTATCAATCATGCATGTAATCAGATGGGCGTAAAGACCATTACTCTGGGAGTTTTTGCGGATAATCCTTCTGCCCTTAAATGCTATCAGTCAGTAGGTTTCAAGATAACAGCTGAAGATTCCTACATGATTGATGGCGAGAAATGGAAAGGATATGAGATGAAGTATGTCAACTATATACAAAAAGCCATCGAATGCGTCAAGGATTCCGTTCTGCCTATACATGAGCAGATTTACCGAAAGTGCAATAGTGATTTCGACAGAATCTTTACCGAAGAGTATAATACTGAATCCTATACTGGCAAAGTTTTAGAATCTGGCAAGGTGTATGAACTGAGTTACTTGAAATGCACATGTCCCATGGTGCAGCAAGGACTTATCAAAAACCCTGAACATTGCGAGTGTTCTCGCCAGAGCATTCTATATATCTTGTCGCAACTTGAATCGGACAGCCACTTCGATGTTCGGATTGAGAATACAATTCTTAGGGGGAGCGACCGCTGTACATTCCGCATAACAAGACATGAAGGTTGTTGAATTAAATATCGGAATGGGAAGAGAAAATAATATCGAAAGAATAGAAAAAAGAAATGAAAATAATAGTCATTAACGCATCAGCAAATAAGGAGCGTAGTACAACGCTTAAACTTACCAAAACATTTCTGGAAGGCCTCGGCATTGAGGCTTCAGAAGTGGAGTTTGTAACAACCATCGGGCTCAATATCAATCCCTGTAGGGCTTGCTATGCCTGTTGGTTTAAAACATCAGGCAAGTGTGTGCAGAAGGACGATGCTACAGAGGTGATGGAGAAGATCCGTCAGGCCGACCTGGTTATCTGGTCGATACCTCTCTATGCCTATGGCGTGCCATCACATTGTAAGGCACTGATGGATAGAACAGTATCGTTTAATTCGCCTTTGACGTATCTCGATTCTGATGGTATTGCCCACCACTATGGCTACGAAGAAGGCACAAAGAAAACAGTTTTGATTTCGACAGCAGGACTGCCTAACATGAAAGGCAACTTCGACGGACTGCTGTTTACCATGCGCCACATGTATGGCAAAAACATCAGTTACATCTGCTGTGCCGAGGGTTCGCTTTTCATGAGTCCCAATACCGAGAGTTTAACAGCTCCCTACTTGGCAAAAGTTAAGCAGGCAGGCGAAGAATATAAGGCTGCAGAACGGATATCTAACGAGACACAGGCATATCTTGATACACCCATGCTCCCAGCCGAAACATTCGTCAAGACCGTGAATGGGATCTTTGAAGGTATGATGAAAAAGAAATGAAACTATTATGGAAACAAACAGAATCATATTACGCCCTTGGCGCGACAGTGATGCGGAGGCGCTGTTCAAATGGGCTTCCGATCCCGATGTCGGACCTCGTGCAGGATGGGCACCACATAAGAGTGTTGAAGAGAGTCTGGAGATTATCCGCACCGTATTCAATGATGCCTTGCATACATGGGCTATCGAGTTGAAGGAAACGGGAGAAACGATGGAGCAGCGAAAGCAGAGCGATGCTTGCATCAACTCTGCCGAGTCGCGACAGAGGAAGACCGAAGGTCAACCGATTGGCGCTATGGGTTATGGGTCTTCATGTGAGTGTGACCTGCCTGCACGTGAAGGTGAACCGCTTATCGGCTATTGGGTGGCGAAACCCTATTGGAATCAAGGTATCTGTACGGAGGCGCTACAGTTGATGTTAGACCATA
>JAEEGG010019819.1_pt1 | contig 13517 bp, 15 predicted proteins | sample 9134161 | NCBI WGS metagenome assembly JAEEGG01 (sample SAMN16246543, study PRJNA631951) | gut metagenome | biome: gut microbiome; feature: rumen; material: CR-attached | host: Bos | place: Iran: Karaj | collected 2018-10 | reverse complement strand
GACCGTGGATTTCGCAAAAGAAGTCGGTGCTACCGTAATGGTCAGAGGACTGCGTGTAAGCGCTGATTTTGAATATGAATTTGATATGTCCATGATGACCAAAAAGCTTTCACCTGAGCTTAATATGATCTGTTTTATGGCTAATCCCGAGTATCAGTTCCTGAGCTCGAGTCTTCTTAAAGAAATCGCATCACTTGGCGGAGACGTCAGACCCTGGGTGCCGGAAGTTGTCTGGAAAGCACTCAAAAAGAAATACATTGCAAAATAACAGGGAAATGAAAATGAATAAAGTAGTCGCTTTGGTAGGTATGGCCGGTGCAGGAAAAAGTGAAGTTTCAGCCATCTTTGCAGAAAAAGGCTATGAGATAGTTCACTTTGGAGACGCAACCCAGAAAGAGATCAAAAAGCGCGGACTGGAAGTTAATGAAGCCAATGAACGGGCCATGCGTGAAATGCTCAGAAAAGAACACGGAATGGCTGCCTTTGCCATTCTCAATAAGGAATATATAGACGAGGCACTGAAGACTTCAGATGTTGTAGTAGACGGATTGTATTCCTGGGATGAATACATCGTCCTGAGAGATTATTATGCAGGACGTTTTTCTGTTATTGCAGTATGGACTTCGCCAAAGATCAGATATTCCCGCCTCAGTGTGCGTCCGGTGAGACCGCTTACTCCTGAGGAAGCATTCAGCCGCGATAATGCCGAGATCACCAATCTCGATAAGGGCGGGCCTATTGCCATGGCTGATTATATGATCATAAACAACGGAACCCTAAAGGAACTTCGCAGGAATACTTTAAAGATCATAAAGGAGCTTGAGTAATATGGAAGACCGTTTATCTGTTGATGCATATTTTCTTAAAATCGCAGCTGTTGTAGCGGAAAGATCGACCTGTCTCAGACACCATGTCGGTGCGGTCGCCGTCAATAACAAACATATTCTTTCCACGGGTTACAATGGAGCTCCTTCCGGTCTGAAGGATTGCCTTGAACTGGGCTGCCTGAGAGATCAGCTTGGTATTCCTTCAGGAACGAGACATGAGATATGCCGTGCTGTACATGCCGAACAGAATGCCATCATTCAGGCATCACTTCATGGAATCAGCCTTGTCGGAGCAACAGTTTACTGCACACATACGCCGTGTGTGCTCTGTGCAAAGATGCTTACCAATGCCAAGATAGCCAGGTTCGTAAGCTTTGGTCCATATGCAGATGATTCTTTCAAGGCTATGTTCGAAGACGCAGGTATTAAGTTTGAAATCCTTCCCAAACCGTCTTCCGAGATAACATTTAAGGGTTAGTTATCTTCTTTATCATTGAAGATAGTACGTATATGCTGTTCGAGACTGATCGAATCACTGCTGAGTCTTGAACGCGGGTATCCGTATTCAACCGGAACTATTTCTTTGATCACCGTAGGTCGTTCTGACAGAATGATGATGCGGTCAGCTACATATATGGCTTCCTGAGGATCGTGAGTGACCCAGAGAACAGTCTTGTTTGTCTCTTTTTTCAGGTAAAGAATTTCGTCTTGGAGTTCTTCCTTTGTATTGACATCAAGCCCTGTAAGTGGTTCGTCAAGAAGGAGAAGATCGGGATCGGTTACTAATGCTCTTGCCAGTGCCAGTCTGTGCTGCATACCGCCTGACAACTCACGGGGATAGCTGTCTTTGAAATCATCGAGTTTTACAAGCTTTAATGCTTCGATTGCTTTTTCTTTCTGTTCATCGGATATCTTTTTTTCATTCAGTTCGAAGGGAAGCAGTACATTCTCGATGGAAGTTCTCCATGGAAGCAGTCTCGGTTCCTGGAATACCACACCAAGATGCTGCTTATAAAGATTTTTCTCCTCGATGGAGATATCCGACAGTTCGATTGTACCGTTCTGGATGCTTTCCAGCCCTGTGATCAGTCTTAGAAGGGTAGTCTTACCGCTGCCAGAGGGGCCAAGAATACATACGGTTTCGTCTTTAAAGACATCAAAAGAGATTCCGTTCAGTACGTCAAGTTTCCCGTACCGGAATGATAGGTCCTTTATGCTCAGCATTATCGGTCGATCTGCCATTTTCGTATATACTTCCTTTCAATGAATGGGAAAAACACCTTATCAAAAAACAACAGTATGAAGGTAAAAGATATTGTCCATGCAAATACTCTCGGCAGATGATATGCCGCAAAATCTATACTGAGCATGTATCCCATGCCTGTCGATGATCCGAAGACTTCTCCCAGTATCACGATCTTCCATGCAACTATCACGCCGCTCTGAACAGCAGCAAAAATATAGGGATTCAGCATTGGCATAATTATTTTCTGCAGCATCCGTCCTTTGCTTCTGGTGTATATGCTGCCCATTTCCACAAGTTTCGTATCAATGTCTTTGAGTCCTTCCCAGACATTGATAATAAAGAAAGGCATGACGGCTGTTGCAACAGAAAGTATCGGAGTCCAGTCTGAAAGACCGAACCAGATCACAAACAGAAAAGCCCAGCACACTGTTGGGACAGATTGGAAAAACGGATAAATCACTACACGTACCATTGTGTCCATGAATTTGAAATATCTTGTCGTGATGCCGAGTATTATTCCAACCAAAGCGCCCGCAAGAGTACCGGCCAGAGTCCTGTAAGTGGTCACAAGTACATGAGTATATGTTGACGGAGTTGTCAATAAATCTGCAAATGCCTTGACGGCATCCCAGGGTGTGGGAAAAAGCTGATTTTTTGTAATGATAGCAACGAGCCACCATATCGCGGTTACTATTGCAATCGCAATGAGAAATTTTGAAATCTTCGTTATATTAAGATGATGCTGCACTTAATCGATAATCCCTGCAATCAGAAAAATAATTGTCAGTATCATCGGGGAGATAACATTTCCTCTGAAATTATTCTTAGCACATTTTATCATACCCTCACGTGTTCTCCATGATCCGTTGAAAATAGGAACAAGACTCTGAATAAACAGAAAGATGGGGAGGAGTGACAGGAGGGCAACAGGTGACTTTGTGATGATAAAAGTTGGGATGAAACCAAGGATAGCTAGAATTACAAGTACAGCGAAGACCTTGGACATCGCTTCCTTGCCGAATTTGACTGCCAGAGTTCGCTTGCCGGCTTTGGCATCAGCTTCAAGATCCGGAAATGTACGTATGATCTTCGCTGCAGGGCTGGCAAACAATTGTGTAAGACTTACCATGATAGGGAGCCATGAGAATCCGGCCTGTACATAGTATGTGGTGAATATCACAAAGAAATATGCGATTGCCATGAATGTTTCGCCCATTCCGCGGTATGCAGCTCTTACAGGAGGTGCAGTGTAGAACCATCCTGCAAACATGCCGAGAACACCGAGAGGGATAGTCCAGGGACCGGTGTGGAAATGGAACTGAAGGACGAGCCCTATGGGAATTGCCAGAATGTAGCAAATTATGGAGAACCACAAAGCTTCTTTTCTTGAAAGAAGACCACGTGTCAGGACTCTGGTGCCTCCTGTACTTGTCACATCCTGATCTTCTCCGCCGATATGTTTTGTATTGATAAGATCGGTCTGATAATCAAAATATTCATTTGATACAAATGCTCCGTCGGCAAGAAGGAAAAGGGCAAGGAGCATCAGAAGACAGATCGGCCAGCTGAATTCATTGGTGGCATACCAGGCCAGAACGCTTCCGAGAGCTACTCTGAAGATCACTGCCAGATGTTTAGGCAGTTCCTGTATTGATATCCATGCATGAAGCTTTGATTTATTCATAATAATCTTTCTTGGCACATAGTAAATCAGTATGTGAGTTTATCAAAATAAGTGCAAATAATAATGAGACCTGCGGTCCCAATATGTATAGATAGGCTTACTTTGCAGTGTTTCTGCTGGTTCTCAGGGTGGATAAATAAAGCTTTTTTGCTTCGTATGAAGATCTGCAGAGAGGAGTAGCGACAACACCGCTGAACCCTATGAATCTGGCTATTTTGGCAATGGTTCTGAACTCTTTGGGAGTATAGTATCTGACCACTTCGTGATGGCTCCCGGATGGGCTGAGATACTGTCCTATGGTGACTATGTCGCATAGATTGTCTTTAAGGTCGAACAATGTATTGATTATTTCTTTTTCAGTTTCTCCAAGACCGATCATGATACTGCTTTTAGTAACGATCGAAGGATCCTTCTGTTTTGCATATTTAAGAACGTTGAGGGATCTGTAGTAATCCGCTCCGGGTCTTACGTCTTTGTAAAGTCTTGGGACAGTTTCAATATTGAGGGCTAGTACTTCCGGATGGCTATTTATAACAGTATCGATTGCTTCTTTATTGCCCTGCAGATCCGGAATCAGAACTTCAACTTTGATTTTTTCATTATGAAGGCCATATATTGCCTGACTGAAAGCTCCTGCTCCGAAATCGGGAAGATCATCACGGGTCACTGATGTGACAACAACATATTTGAGCCCGATTTTCACGGCTGCACTGATTACTCTCTGTGTTTCATCAGGATCGAGAGGCAGGGGTTGTCCGTGATCGATGGCACAGAAACTGCAGTTTCTGGTGCAGATACTTCCCATTATAAGAAATGTAGCTGTCCCTTTATTGAGGCAGTGAGATACATTGGGGCACTGGGCTTCTTCGCATACTGTATGAAGTCCGGCAAGCAATTTCTGGATGCGGGGAGCCTTATCGATATTCGGCATTTCCTGTTTAAACCAGGGCGGAAGTCTTTTTTCCATACGATAAGTATAGCTTTTTTGCTCAACTTGAAAAAAAAGGCATAATCAATAGATAATGTGTTAGATAAATACAGAGTTAAATACTGAAAGGGTTTTTTATATGGATTGGAATGCATTTTTAGGAATATTACTCGGGTTCTGTTCTTTCGCAGTTATCGGAGTATTTCATCCCATTGTTATTAAGGCCGAGTATTATTTCACGGAAAAATGCTGGCCTGTCTTTCTTTTAGCTGGTATCGCATTTTGTATCGGTTCATATTTTCTCGGCAGAGCTGGTAACTTTTTCTTTTCTACACTCCTGGCTATCGTAGCTTTTTCATGCTTCTGGGGCATTAAAGAACTTAAAGAACAGACCGAAAGAGTCGAAAAAGGCTGGTTCCCCAAGAATCCAAACCGTAAATAAAACGTTTTTCCATGAAACTATTGCGACCAACCCTGAGCGACGTTCAGAGTTGGTTGTTTTTCGTTTGAGAATTATTCAGTAATGGAAACTGAAACTATTATTTAGGCAAAAGGTATACTGATAAAAAATCCGCGGATGACAGAGGAGAAGTCATCCGCGGATTTTCTATATGACAAGTAAGCTAGTTGGATTCTTTAAGTTCTGCATTGACTGCATCAAAAGTATCTTCGATTTCCTTATCAGGTTTGCCGGTCAGCAAGCTGACAACAACGATGAGAATAAGTGCGAAGATAAATGCAGGAAGAAGTTCATAGATATTGAATGCTCCGCCGAGAGGTCGGACTGCATATTTCCAGATGAAGATCATGGCACCGCCGCCGACCATGCCTGCGAGAATACCCCATTTGTTGGTTCGTTTCCAGAATAAACCGCAGAGAATGGCAGGACCGAAAGCTGCACCGAAACCGGCCCATGCGAATGAAACGATAGTGAATACGGAACCTTCATTTCGTGCCCAGATGACACCGATGACTGCAATGAGAACGATTACCAGTCTTGAGATGATCATGGATGTTTTGTCTGACATTTTGATGCCGAAGAAATCCATTGCGATGTCTTTTGAAACACTGGATGAAGCTGCTAGCAGCTGAGAGTCAGCAGTTGACATGGTAGCAGCGAGGATACCGGAAAGGACGATACCGCCGACGATGGCGAGAATCACGCTGTGTGAACCCATCAGTTTTGCAAATTCAACAATGATTCGCTGACCATTGGCTGCATCGAGATCGATGGCGCCGTTGGCGATTGCAGCACTGCCGATGATACCGATGAGGATGGCAATACCCATGGATAAGAATACCCAAACTGTAGCGATTCGTCGTGAAGTCTTGATGTTCTTTGAGTCATTGATTGCCATGAATCGAAGAAGGATATGAGGCATACCAAAGTAACCGAGACCCCATGCCAAAGTTGATACGATAGGCAGGAAACCGAAGTCTACTGCGGAACCTGTCACATAATCATATGTGCTTGTCATACCGAGATAGCTTGGGATATTATGAGCATTTGCTGCTACGTTATCCCAGCCACCGGCATAATGGATGCCAAAGAATAAAACGACGACCAGTGCAATCGACATAACGATAGACTGGATAAGGTCGGTTGTTGATGCAGCGAGGAAACCGCCGAGAGCGGTGTATGCAACGATTACGATTGCAGAAACGAGCATTGCGGTGAAGTAGGGGATAGAGCCGCCCGACAGCGAGTTGAAAAGAGTTCCGCAGGCATTGAAGCCGGATGCTGCATAAGGGATAAAGAAGACAACAATGACAACCGCTGCTGCGAGTGACAGGATGTGTTTATTGTCTCCGAAACGTTTGCTGATAAACTCAGGGATGGTAACAGCGTTGATCTTGTGTGAATAAACCCTGATTCTTCTGGCAACTATAAGCCAGTTAAGGTAAGTACCGATACCGAGACCGATGGCAGTCCAGCTGACTTCAGCCAGACCAGCGGCAAGTGCCAGACCGGGAAGACCCATAAGCAGGTAGCTGGACATGTCTGATGCTTCCGCACTCATTGCCGTTACCAACGGACCTAACTTACGGCCACCAAGGAAAAACTCGGCGATATTCTTCGAGTTCTTAGAAAATTTAAGACCGATAAATATCATACCGAACAGATAAATCACCATTACGGCGATAATCCAACCGTTCATAAAAATCTCCTTATGAATGTAATGCGGAAAGTGTAACACTATAAAAAATAGACTGCAATACAGAATGCAGTCTAAACTTTTTTACGATTAAAAATCAGTCCAAGCGTAAAAATAGCCTTATAGAACTAGAATTATATATGAACTCTAATATGAAATATGATAGGAATCAAGCTTTGATGCAGCTGATCATCTTGGGCAGATTGATCTCGGAAAACGTTTTCAGTGAGAAAGCCCAGTCACGCATGCACCATTCACTGATCAGTGCACGTTCGCACATTGCATATAGGTTGACGATCTCATTGACAGACATGGAATCGGTGAGTTCCTTTTTCTTCTGTCCGTTGATAACTATCTGTTTGAGCAGACGGTAATACAGACGGTCATGATCAAGAAGGCTTTTTTCGCCTTTTCTGATCAGCTGTGTTGAATAAAGCTTGGCTATGAGTGAAGGATCGATCTTATTGTCTATCAGTTCGAACAGTTCTTTGTTGAGATATATCAGAATATCAAATGCATTCATATCAGAGCTGATGGTATCTTTGAGTTCTTCGTATTTATTGTCAAAAAGATATGCCAGAGAGCCAAGAAGTGCATCTTTACTCTCAAAATAGTGGTAGAAAGAACCTTTGCTGGTTTGTGATTTATCGACGATATCATCAATTGTCGTGTCATCGTATCCCTGACTGTAAAACAGATCCCAGGCTGCTTCTACGATCTTGGTCTTTGTGTTTTTTGTTTTCTTCGGCATGAGAGAATTGTAACAAAAAGAAAAGGTCGTCTCAATCGGGACGACCTTTTCGGATGATCAGAATGCTTTGATTTATTTCTTTGTTGCTACGATCAGTTTGTTGCCAACGGTAAATTTGAGGATAATCAGGATGCCGACCATCAGAACGATGGAAAGAGGTAACATGATCCAGGCATTCTGTATGAAGCCTGCGATGATATAGCAGATAAAGGATACGGCTGCCACAGACAATGCATAGGGCAGCTGTGTCGAAACATGATTGATATGGTCACATTGCGCACCTGCAGACGCCATGATCGTTGTATCTGAGATAGGTGAGCAGTGGTCACCGCAGACAGCACCGGCCATACAGGCTGAGATTGAGATGATCATAAGAGTGCTGTTCATATCGCCGTGGAAGATATCAACAACGATGGGGATGAGCAGACCGAATGTACCCCAAGAGGTACCGGTTGAGAATGCCATGAATACTGCAATACCGAAGATGATTGCTGGCAGGAAGTTCATCCATGCTCCGGCATTATCTTTTACTACTGAAGCGATGTAATCGCCGCAACCGAGTTGATCGGTCACTGCCTTGATTGTCCATGCGAAAGTAAGAATAAGAATGGCAGGGACCATGGCTTTAAAGCCTTCAGGAATTGCTTCCATGCAGCCCTTGAAGTTAAGGACACCGCGGAAGAGATAGTAAATGATTGTGATAACCATGGCAACAAATGCTCCGAGCATCAGACCGACTGAAGCATCGGAATTGGCGAAAGCGTCGATGAAGTTGGCATCGCCGGAGAAGAAACCACCGGTGTAGATCATACCGATAACACAGAAAATGATGAGAACAACGATAGGAAGAATAAGATCCAGTACTCGTCCTTTTTCGTTTACGGCATCATCTTTTGCGTTGGCATAGGGTCGATCAGGAGTGGTGTATAGATCACCATTCAGCTGAGCATTCATTTCATGAAGGCTCATGGAACCATAATCGAATTTGGCAAAAGCCAGAGTAAACATCATTGCGATGGTAAGGAATGCATAGAAGTTATAAGGGATAGCTGAGACAAACAGTGAAAGACCGTCAACTCCATCTACAAAACCGGTAACTGCTGCAGCCCATGAAGAAATAGGAGCGATGATACAGATAGGGGCAGCAGTGGCATCGATGATATATGCCAGTTTTGCACGTGAGATTTTGTGTTTGTCAGCCACAGGTCGCATAACTGAACCGACTGTCAGACAGTTAAAATAGTCATCAATGAAGATGAGCATACCAAGGAGAATGGTGGCGATCTGAGCACCGATTCGGGAGTGGATATTCTTTTCAGCCCATCGTCCGAATGCTGCAGCACCGCCGGCTTTGTTCATAAGAACTACCATTGCACCGAGAATGACAAGGAAAACAAGAATGCCGACATTCCAGCTGTCGCCAAGCTGAGGAACCATAGCGCCGGTGAATGTGAAATCGATCGCATCAACGATGCTGTAGTTCGTGTAGTAAAGTGCACCTACAAAGATGCCGATGAAAAGTGATGAGTATACTTCTTTGACGACCAGTGCCAGAACGATGGCGACTACAGGAGGTACGATTGACCAGGCTGTACCGACTAACTCACCGCCTTTGGCTTTAACTATCAGGCCGGCAATAAGGAAGATTAATACCCATACGACGGCAAATAACACACGGCCTTTGCCCTTAAGGAATGATTTCATGGAATCCCCCTTCTTTAAATAAAAATTAAGTCATGATCCGCATCATGACTTAATATGAAATCGTCCCATATTGAATCATGATAGCTCTCCACTCAGTGTGACAGTCCTGCAGATATTCTCTTGCAGAACCGGCTTTACTAGATTTCTTACTTTCCAGCAAAACCTCGGCGGATTCCCCTTCCAGCTGTGGCAGTAAGGCCGTTTGTCAGCTTACTTATGTCATCCGCGCCTCTATCAAGACTTATTGTCGTTATTATATGTCCAATATTATTTTTGTCAACCTGCACAGGAGTGAACATAGCTTTGATAGTCGGTTCATTTATAAGTCGACTGTTTCAGTTGGTGCAGTGAATGAGCAGAAGCTTGCTTTGGCATTTTTCAGATAAAAAACAACGGTGTTTCCGTCATCAGCATCATACATTTTCTTCAGGCCTGGGTAGGCCTCAAGCATTGATACTCGTGCTTCACGTCTGTCATCTTCGATCAGTTCTCCGCATACACGGATCCAGTTTCCATCTTTGAAAGCGCATAATTCCACTTTGTTATTATTCTTTATCTGTTTTGCAACATCTTTGATCCTGCCGGTCTGGATATAAAGCTTATCTTCGAAGACATGTGCTGTTCCGAATGGTCGGACACGGGGCTGGTCTCCGTCAGCCGTGGCAAGATAATAGGTGCCTGCTTCTTTGAGAAAACTGACTGTTCGTTCAATGTTTGTCATTTCTTGTACTCCGTTATCGTTATCGAATATCTGATTAAAAGTATATAGGCAATTTATTATTCAATATACTTTATGTTTGAAGGGATACTGAGTCTGAATTATAATGCAAGCATGGGAACATTCGATAAAGTAAAGAAAAAAGTATTAAAGCCTCTGAAAAATGCAGGTAAAACTTTTGTCACTGATCTGCACCAGTCCGCAAATGAGGACAGGGCAGAAATGAAAGTCAAAGCCAAGAAAAAATCTGTTGAATTCAACAATAAAGTCGTTGATCCGATGAAAAAGGCAGCATCTACATTCTCTGAGGAAGTCAGAAAACCTGTCGAAAGACATGACGATGCGCTGGAGGATTTTGACCAGAGTGAGGAAACTGTAGCAGTCAGACGTAAAACTATTTTTGAAAACCCGTTCTTCTGGGTCTGGCTGGTCGTTTTCTTTGTTACATTGCTTATTGTGCTGTTCATCAGGGGAACAGATTATTACAGCTGGGATCTTGCCTTTAGCAGATTTATTCAGACGGCATTTGCTGCTCCGGTTTTTATCAAAATAGCAAAAGTTTTCTCTTTTATTTTTGATACTCCTGCATTTATTGCGATTGCTGTTGTCATGACGCTATTTTTACTGATAAGTCAGAAGAACAAAAAGCTGGGACCTGTCATGCTTGTAGGTTCCGGTTTGTATGCTGCTGCTCACTTTGTTAAGAAATTTGTTGAACGCCCGAGACCTTCAGCGGATCTGATCAATGTTCTGGAAGTTAATTCTGATATGTTTAGGTCATTTCCCAGCGGGCATGTTGTTGCCGCATTCATGTTCCTTGCAACACTTGCAATGATCATTTACTTCATTACGAAGAATAAGTTCCTGACATTTCTTTTAAGTGCTCTCTTTGCTGTTATCGTTGTTGTTGTGATGCTCAGCAGGGTCATTGTCGGAGCTCACTGGCTCAGCGATTGTCTGGGCGGTTTACTGCTGGGTATCTCGATGTTCATGCCTTATATTTTACTGGTCAATCTATATTTGAAAGCGTATAAATCGATATCCAAAAAATTTTCAAAGTAGGATTAAGCTATGAAGATTGCTGTCATATCCGATATTCATTCAAATGCAATTGCCCTTAAAGCAGTCTTGCGAGAACTTGAAAATGTCAAAGGCCTTGAAGATGTCTGGTGCCTTGGTGATATCGTCGGTGCCGGTCCCGATCCTTCAGAATGTTTTTCTCTTATGGCACAGTACAATGCGCTTTCTCTTATGGGTGAGTATGACAAAGCAGTCGGTTCCGGAAGAGTCCCTGACAGCATGTCTGATACACTTGAAGATGTACTCAGCTGGACGCGAAGTATTCTTTCCATTGAACAACTCGATTTTCTGACAAAGCTGCCGGAAGAAGTCTCCGATAAGGACTTCACTCTGGTTCACGGTTCACCAAGGCTTCCTCTCCAGGAAGGCGTGCTGACTCTGGGCATGGCGAGGTCCAATTTCCAGTATTTTGACACCAAGTATTGTCTGGTGGGACATACGCATGAGGCATGCATGTTCACTCAGACTGCAAGCGGAGAATGCAGATTCCAGAGACTTCAGGACGGGAAGATTTATGAACTGGGTTCTGAACGTTTGATCATAAATCCAGGCAGTGTGGGATATCCCAAGGATGGGGACACCCGTGCATCATATGGAATAATCGATTTTTCCAATATGACCTGGGAACACAGAAGGGTTGAGTATTCACTGGCAGATCTTCTTAAACAGTTCCAGGAACTGAATCTTCCATATGAGTTCTACAAAAGAATTGAACGAGCAGAGTAACAAAGATTCTTTAAAAACGTTTACCTTTATCCGGCTTGAGAAACTGGGAATCAGTCCGTCAAAAGGTTTGGGACAGAATTTTCTGATAAACCAGAGCATCATCGACAAAATTATCTTTGCATCAGAAATAGTACCGTCAGATACAGTTATCGAAGTCGGACCCGGCATCGGAGCTCTTACCAGGTCGCTTGTAAAAACGGGCGCTGATATCAAGGCGATAGAGATAGATAAAAGACTTGCATCAACTCTGAAAGAAGCCATCGGTGATCCTGAAAACCTTGAGGTTATCAACTGTGATGTTCTTGAAAGCGATATAAATACGTTCACCAATGGCAAACCATATAAAGTTGTCGCCAATCTTCCGTATTACATCACTTCTCCCATCATCCGTCATTTTCTTGAAAACGATCATCAGCCGTCAGAAATGGTCATAATGGTACAGCTGGAAGTTGCCCAGACCATCATGGCTGATCCCGGGGATATGTCGCTGCTTGCACTCGGGGTGCAGGTGTTCGGTGCTGTTTCACAGGTTTGCAAGGTTACAAAAGGAAACTTTTTCCCCAGTCCAAAGGTGGATTCTGCTGTTATCAGGATCGTTCCGTATGATGAACCTCTTCTGAGAAAAAGTGAAAGGAATGATTTCTTTAATCTGGCCAGAGCAGGTTTTTCCCAGACCAGAAAACAGATACATAATCCGCTATCCCATGCTCTTCCGCTTGAAAAGGATGATATCATTGATATGCTCGAAAAAAGTGATATCGATCCCAGACGTCGGGCGGAGACTCTGAGTGTTGAAGAGTGGATGAGATTATTTGAAGAATACAAAAGCAGGACTTAATTTTGATGATCAGCCTTGAAGCAAATGCCAAGTTAAATCTGTCACTTGAATTGCTGGATACCGAAAGAGATGACGGCTATCACGAGATAAGTACGGTTATGCAGACTATCTCCCTTTCCGATCACATCACCATGGAAGAATCATCGGATATTTATGTTACATGCGATCTGAATGGGTGGGATCCAGAGAAGAGTCTTATCAGTAAAGCGATCGTTCTCATGCAGCAGGAAATAGCAACCGACAAGGGTGTTCATATTCATATTGCAAAGAATATTCCTCTCAGCTCAGGGCTCGGTGGCGATTCATCCGATGCCGCAGCTGTTATTGTCGGTCTCAACCAACTATGGGATGGAAGGATCGGCAATAAGGAATTACACCATATCGCATCCAGACTTGGAAGTGATATGCCGTTCTTTATTGACGGAGGGACACAGTGGTCGAGAGGCAGGGGAGAAAAACTGACTCCTCTTTCGTATCCCGGAAAGATCAAGGCAGTTGTGGTTTATCCCGATGTACAGATTCCTCCAGGCAAAACAAAAGCTCTTTACGGAGAAGTTCAGAAGTGCGATCTGACAAATGGTGATATCGTGAATTCACTGCAGTGGAAGATCAATACACATGACAATATTGTAGATGCAGAGAAATTCAATATATTCACGGGTATAGGCAAGACAGTATACCGTGGTATTGATAAGGCCGTGATGGATTTTGAGATCATCGCAGGCCGGCAGATACTCCTTTCTGGGGCAGGACCGGCATTGTTTGCAATATTCGGTGAGGATGAAGATGTCTCATCCGTTGTAAAACGATTGAAGACAAACGGATACACCGTCTGGGACTGTGTCTTCACAGACAGACG
>JAEEGG010019818.1_pt1 | contig 13518 bp, 8 predicted proteins | sample 9134161 | NCBI WGS metagenome assembly JAEEGG01 (sample SAMN16246543, study PRJNA631951) | gut metagenome | biome: gut microbiome; feature: rumen; material: CR-attached | host: Bos | place: Iran: Karaj | collected 2018-10 | reverse complement strand
AACGTTACCTAGAACAATGCCTACGGCGGTTCTACCTTCGGCGGAGCGGTAGGTATTAACGACAGCTGTATCTTCAAGGCGGTTAACAGTATTTTTGCCAACAACTACTATATCAACAAGAGCACTGAGACTGTTACCCCCTGCGATATCGGTATGTACAACAGTTCAAATATTTATATGTACGACTCAATCGTAGGTACGGTAGCCGGCGGCACACCGCACAACGAGAACTGCTCAAATGTTACCGACGGACTCTTCGCGGCATATGTAATGGGTAACGTTCTTGCCGGCGACGGCACCGAGTCAACCGCAGACTTCAGTAAGCCCGCAGTTGTTCAGAACGCTTCGGGTGAGCTTTATACACCTCTTAGCGGCGACTATCAGGGCGACATCGAAGGCGTTCCGACTTACTTCGATTATTCCGATCTTGATAATATAAGAATGTATTTCACCGACGAAGACGGTACTGATTCAACCTTCTTCGCAGGCAGCGGCATTGAGCCCACCGACATTCCCGTCGGCAACGCTCTCGACGATACCGACAGAGACACCACCCTCATCGGCTCGTCCAACTCGCTCGGCGAGGGCAAGGCTATATATACTATTAAAGTTATTGCTTCGCAGCACGGTAAGATCAAGGGCGGTACAATCTACGGCGACTCCTATATCGTTGTTTCCGACGGTTCGGTTGTCAGCGTTGAGGATATAGTTACCGTAACTCTTGAAGCAACTCCCGACAGCGGATATTATTTCGACAAGTGGAATATTCTTGAAGGTGCCGGAGAAAACAGCGAGCTTTCTCAGCTTGCGGCTGAAATTGAAGCTCTTCAGGCTCAGGTAACAAAAATAAATAACGCTGTTAGCGAAACAACTTCACAGAGAAATGCAGTTCAGGCAAACATCGGCGATGCAGACGTAACGCCTAACCGTTGGTTTGATACTACTAATAAGACTGATCTTGTAGATGATACAAACACTCTTGTTACTACTCTTAACGGTTACAAGACCTCGTTCTCGACATACAGCGATGTTGTAAGCGCCATAACAACTGCTAATCTTTCAACCAAGAACTACAGCAGAACTACCAAATACTCAACGTGGTGCAATTCAGCAGTTACTTTAGCAACAAATGTTACCACACTTCTTAACGCACATCTTGCCGAGGTTCAGGCTCAGTTAGCTGCCAAGCAGGCTGAGTATGACGCGGCGATGGCAGAAGCAGTAGCCGATACGGGTATAAATACCGGCAACAACCCGATGGAGTTCGTTGTTGACAGAAGCGTTGAGCTTGAAGCAAAATTCGTTGCACAGGCTCCCGATTATACGGTAACCTTCCACTCGAACACCGAGCCGGAAACCACCGTTACCCAGACCTTTGCGGCAGGTCACTACACCGCAAACCTTACGGCTAACACCTTCACCAATGACGGTCAGCCCTTCCTTGGCTGGGCGCTGGTATACTGCGGCGACGTTGTTTACTCTGACGGCGCAAGCTTTACCGCAAGCGGTAACGCAGACCTCTACGCACGCTGGGGCTACACCGTTGACTATAACGCAAACGGCGGACGTAACGTTCCCGATTCACAGATTAAGAATCCGGGCGAGGCGCTCACTCTTTCATCGGTAGCTCCCTCCAGAGACGGCTACACCTTCAAGGGCTGGGGACTTACCGCTGACGCTACCGAGGCTGTTCTTCAGCCGGGCGACGTTTACGGCGTTGATAAGAATATAGTATTATATGCTATCTGGGAACAGCTCAAGGTTCCGGAAGTTCTTAACACAACGCTTGCCGACGGTTATCTCAACGTTCCGTATTCGGGCGCAATCGAAACCGACCAGGATGCGATTATCATTCTTGCCGACGGTTCAACCCTTCCCGCAGGACTTACAATCGGTAAGGACGGCACTATCACCGGCACACCGACAGCGACGGGAACATTTACCTTCGACGTTTCGGTATATAATAAGGATGACACATCCCTTGCAAATGCAACAACTACTACAATTACAATAACAATCACCGATCCCAAGACGGCTCTTCAGGAACTCGTTAATACGGCGAATGCGGTTGATCAGGACGATTACACCGATGAGACCGCACAGAATCTTCAGGACGCTATTGACAACGGCCAGTCTGTTCTTGACGATGACGGCGCAACCTTAAGCGAAATCAGCAACGCTATTCAGGAGCTCCAGGATGCTCTTAATCAGCTTGCGCTTGACAAGTCGGCTCTTGCAGCCGCTATCGCTCAGGGCGAGACAATCACTGACGACGCAACTGAGGCTGCCAAGTACACGGCCGATTCGCTTGCAGTTCTTGAAAATGCGCTCACCGCAGGCGAAATCGTTTACGAAAACACCAAGGCTACGGCAGAGCAGATAGCTGCAGCTACTCAGGCAATTCTTGACGCTATCAATTCTCTTAAGCGCAACGTTGACAAGGACGACCTTCAGGAACTCGTTGATCAGGCTAACGCAATCAATCAGGACGACTACACCGATACAACGGCTGACGCTCTTCAGGATGCTATTGACGACGCTCAGGCAGTGCTTGACGATCCGAATGCTACCGACGATGAAATCGCAGACGCTTACGAGGCTCTTGAGAATGCTATCAATAACCTCAAGCCCGACAAGTCAGAACTTGCGGCTGCAATCGCAGACGGTAACGACGTACTCGGCGGCGACACCTCAGTTTACACTCAGGCTTCCGTTGAAGCTCTTGATGACGCTGTAGCAGCCGGCCAGACCGTTTATGACGATCCCAATGCTACCGTTCAGGAAATCAAGGACGCAACCGATGCTATCAGAAACGCTCTTGAAAACCTTCTTGAAGAAGCGGTTGACAACGCAGAAGACATTATTAACAACAATTCCGACGATTATACTCCCGACAGCATTCAGGCACTTGAAGACGCTATCAGCGATGCCGAGGACGTAATCAACAACCCGAACTCAACACCCGACGAGATTAAGGATGCCATCGACGCTATCGAAGATGCTATCAACAACCTCAAGCCCGACAAGACCGAGCTTGCAGAGGCGATCGCAGAGGGCACGGAAATTGTTAACGGCGACACTTCGAACTTCACACCCGAAAGCGTTCAGGCTCTTGAGGATGCGCTTGATGCAGGTCAGACCGTTTATGACAATCCCGATGCAACCGTACAGGAAATCAAGGACGCAACCGATGCTATCAGAAGTGCTCTTGAAAATCTCCTTGAAGAAGCGGTTAACAATGCTCAGGATATCGTAGACAACAATTCCGACGATTACACCGACGACAGCATTCAGGCTCTTGAAGACGCTATCAGCGATGCCGAGGACGTAATCAACAACCCGAACTCAACACCCGAGGATATTGCAGATGCAATCAAGGCTATCGAGGACGCAATCAACAATCTCGTTGACAGAAGCGAGCTTGCAGATGCAATCGCGGACGGCAACGAAATCGTTAACGGCGACACTTCAGCTTATACAAGCGAGAGCGTAGACGCTCTTGAGGATGCCATAGCAGCAGGCGAGACCGTTTACAACGATCCCGACGCAACTCAGGCTGAAATCGACGCAGCTACCGAGGCTATCAGAAATGCTCTTGAGAATCTCCTTGAGGAAGCAGTTGATAACGCCGAGGATATTATCAATAACAATTCCGACGATTACACTCCCGACAGCATTCAGGATCTTCAGGACGCTATCGATGATGCCGAGGACGTAATCAACAATCCGAACTCAACACCTGACGAGATCAAGGATGCCATCGATGCTATCGAAGATGCAATCAATAACCTCAAGCCCGACAAGAGTGAGCTTGCTCAGGCTATTGCAGACGGCAACACAATCGTAAACGGCGACACCACCGGCTACACCGAGGGCTCTGTTGATGCTCTTGAAGCTGCAATCGCAGCAGGCCAGGCCGTTTATGATGATCCCGATGCTACCGTACAGGAAATTGCAGACGCTACTGCAGCTATCCTTGACGCCATCGCAGGTCTCGTTGACAGAAGCGAGCTTGCAGACGCAATCGCAGACGGCAACGAAATCGTTAACGGCGACACCGCGGGCTTCACACCCGAAAGCGTAGATGCTCTTGAGGATGCCATCGCAGCAGGCGAGACCGTTTACAACGATCCCGATGCTACTCAGGCTGAAGTTGACGCTGCTACCGAGGCTATCAAGAACGCTCTTGAGGACCTCCTTGAGGAAGCTGTTGACAACGCAGAGGATATCGTAAATAACGATTCCGACAAGTACACTCCCGACAGCATTCAGGACCTTGAAGATGCTATCAGCGATGCCGAGGACGTAATCAACAATCCCGACTCAACACCCGATGAGATAGCAGACGCTATCAAGGCTATCGAGGATGCAATCAATGCTCTTGAGCTTACCAAGATTACTCCCGAGGATGGTTCGAGCATCATCGTTGACAGAGAGACAGGCACTGAATACACCTACATGGTAGGTCTTGACCTCAGCGCTAACACTGTTGACGACATCAAGGCTCAGCTTGAAAACGACGGCACAACGATTATCATTCTTCGCAACGACGTTGAGCTTGGCTCAAGCGATCTTGTAGGTACAGGCTGCATCGTTAAGTGCGTATCGAAGGCTGACCCGTCAATCGTTTACGAGGTTGCTACGGTTATCCTTTACGGCGACGTTAACGGCGACGGACTTGTAGACAATACCGATAAGGGTATCATGAGCGCTGACGCATTTACCGGCGAGAATAATATCGAGGCAGGTACGGTATTCTATATCGCAGCCGACCTTGCAAAGGACGGAGTTCTCGACGCATTCGACTACTTCGATCAGGACGGTATTATCACCGGTGAGAGACCGTTTGACCAGACCTTAACCCTTTACAAATAATCTTAGATAATATCGTTGAATCCCAATGGAAAAACCCGAGGCGTAAGCCCCGGGCTTTTTCCTTTATAAAATACACTTGCAATATTGCGCAATATATATTATTATAGTATATGTAGAAATTTATGCAATTACTATTGCTTAGGAGGAAAAATGTTATGGCATTGAAACACGAAGACCTTATCGCCAAAATGACGCTTGAAGAAAAAGCGAGCATGTGCGACGGTCTTGATTACTGGCACAGCCAGCCTGTCGACAGATTGGGCATCCGCTCAGTCAGCCTCAATGACGGCCCTCACGGAATCCGTAAGAAGGGCGACCCCGACGCAGCAAAAAAGGGCGAGACCGACCTTCTCAAGGGCGTTCCCGCTATCTGCTTCCCGACCGCATCGGCAACGGCGTGTTCGTGGGACGTTGATCTTATCAGAACGATGGGCGAGGCCCTCGGCGACGAGTGCCGTAAGGAAAAGGTTTCCGTTCTCTTAGGACCCGGAACCAATATCAAGCGTTCACCGCTCTGCGGCAGAAACTTTGAGTATTTTTCCGAGGATCCCGAGCTTGCGGGCGAGATGGCTGCCGCGTTTATCAACGGCGTTCAGTCCAAGGGCATAGGCACCTCGCTTAAGCACTATGCCGCAAACAATCAGGAAACCCGCCGTATGACCGTCAACACCGTTGTTGACGAGAGAACGCTTCGTGAAATCTATCTTCGTCCGTTTGAGATTGCCGTCAGAAAGGCACAGCCCTGGACGATAATGAACGCATACAACAGACTTAACGGTTACTACTGCGCCGAGAATAAATGGCTTCTTACCGACGTTCTGCGTAAGGACTTCGGCTATGAAAATCTTGTAGTTACCGACTGGGGCGCGGAAAATGAGCGCGTACCCGGACTTATTGCCGGTCAGGAAATCGAGATGCCCACATCCTCGGGCGACGGCACAAAGCTTATCGTCGAGGCTGTCAAGGACGGCACTCTTGACGAGGCTGTGCTCGACCACGCGGTTGACCTTATACTCGATATGGTTGACAAGTCGGTTGCAACCCTCGGCGAGTACACCTACGATCCCGCGGAGCATCACGCGCTCGCGAGGAAAATTGCTTCACAGTGTATGGTACTTCTTAAAAATGAGGACAACATTCTCCCGCTTAAGAAGGACGCTAAAATCGCCGTTATCGGTGAGATGGCGAAGAAGCCGCGTTATCAGGGCGCAGGCTCGTCGCTTATCAATCCCATTCAGCTTGACTGCGCTTACGATACACTTAAGGAAATGGGCGTTGACTTCTCCTATGCGCCGGGCTTCGTAACCGATAAGAAAAAGAAGAAAAAGGTCAGCGAGGACGCTCTCGTTGAAGAGGCGGTCAACACCGCGAAGGATGCCGAGGCAGTTCTTATGTTCATCGGTCTTACCGACGAGTACGAAACCGAAGGCAGCGACAGAAAGCATATTAATCTTCCTCCGCTTCACAACAGACTTGTTGAGGAGGTCCTCAAGGTCAACAAGAACGTTATTGTAGTCCTTTCGGGCGGCGCTGCGGTTGATATGCCGTGGGCTGACGACGTTAAGGCTATACTCAACGGCTTCCTTACCGGTCAGGCATCGGGCAGCGCGGCATGCGACGTGCTTTTCGGCGACGTCAATCCGTCGGGTAAGCTCTCCGAAACCTACCCCTATGCTCTTGAGGATAATTCAAGCTACAAGTACTTCCCCGGAACAAGCGTTTCCGTCGAGTACAGAGAGGGCGTTTATGTCGGCTACCGTTACTACGATTCAGCCAAAAAGGATGTTCGTTTCCCGTTCGGCTTCGGCCTTTCATACACGACCTTTGAATACAGCGACTTAAAGCTTTCCGCCGACTCAATCAAGGACAGCGACACGCTCACCGTAAGCTTTAAGATTAAGAACACGGGCGCGGTTGACGGCGCTGAGGCTGCCCAGCTTTACGTTTCGGACGTTGAGTCCACCATCTACCGTCCCGTCAAGGAATTAAAGGGCTTCAAAAAGGTATTCCTGAAGGCAGGCGAGGAGAAGGAAGTTTTCATCGACCTTGACAAGAGAGCCTTTGCCTTCTATAACGTTGACGCTCACGACTGGCAGGTTGAGACGGGCGAATTTAAGATTCTCGTCGGCGCGTCAAGCCGTGATATCAGACTTGAGGCGAGCGTAAACGTTGAGTCAACGAGCAGCTATGCAATACCCAATTACAGCACTCTTGCTCCCGCTTACTACACCGCAGACGTAAACAACGTAACCGACGAGCAGTTCCGCACCGTTCTCGGTCACGAAATTCCTCCTACCGAGAGGGATAAGTCAAAGCCGCTTACTATTCTCAATACTATCGAGGACGCGGCTGACGGCAAGTGGGGCGGACGTCTTAACAGAATGCTTAAGAAGATGCTCGGTGAGGACAATCTCGCTTCAGCCGTTGCGCTTCAGCTTCCCATCAAGAACTTTATCTCCATGAGCTTCGGTATCTTCTCGCCCAGAATGGCGGAGGGCCTGCTCGTAATTCTCAACGAGGATAAGTTCGGCAAGGGCATGCGAATGATAATCGGCGGCTTCTTCAAGGGCGGCGGATTCAAGCAGCTCGGCAAGTTAAAGCAGATTTAACAGCATAAAATTAACGGGTATCCTTTCGGATACCCGTTTTAATTTTTTATTATTTTATTTTGATTCCCAGTCCGTAATCTTATTATAGAAGCTGAGTGTTCCGTCGTCGCCGAATACCGCCATAACGCCTTGTTCCTGTCCTGTGACGAGTATCGGGCAGTGACAGATTCGTGTCAGACGGCGCGCTGTCGGGTCGGTGCAGTAATTGTTCGTAATTACCGCATAGTCGGGGTTTAGCGTTTTAAGCCAGCCTGGAGTTGTCGAGCCCGAATAGCTGTGATGACCGACCTTGAGTATATCAACCTTGCCGATTTGCGGCGCGAGCCTTTCCTCGTCGCCCGTGTAGTTGTCAATGTCACCCGCGAGGAATGCGCGTCTTCCGTCCTTCTCAACAAGCACGCCCATTGAATTGTCATTCTCGCCGATGTCGCTAAGCTTCGTTTCCGATTCGGTGTTAAACAGCGTAATCTTAAAGCTGCCGAGCATAAATTCGGTTTCCTCAATGTCGGCAATAATCGGCACATTCTTAGCGTTCAGCGCATTGACCGTTTGCTCGTAAACCTCTTTGTTATCCCATTCAACGATTTCGGACGAGCGTATTCTCGACTCATCGTAGCGCTTGAGATAAGCTCTGTCGATTACTATGTCATCATCCGCAATCACGGTGTCAAAGCCGCCTATGTGGTCTGAATGGGCGTGAGTGCCGAGTATGAAGTCAAGATGCACCTTGCCGTCGGATGACCTGCAGTTCTTCTTTAAGTAGCCGAGCACCTCGTTCTCATAGCCTCTGAAAACAAGGTTGGGGAAGTTCCTCGGATTGTCGCTGTCCTCGGCGCAGTCAACGAGGGCGTAATGTCCGTCGCTCTCGATAAGTATCGCGTCGGAGCTGCCCGTGTTCAGAAAATGAATTGAGCTTTGATGAGCGTTGCCGCCGAGTGCGGGAATGTTCGTTTTCTCACGGATTTTATTCATTTCCCTGTTCGGTCTGACATACATTATAAATATTATTGCGTAAGCGGCAGCCAGCGCCGCAACAGCTAATATCAGAATTGCCTTAACCCATATTTTCATCTGTATTCCTCCCGTGGATTGCTTTCGGCTTAATTCTATCACACAACCCGAACCGAAGCAATAATGAAATCGAAAAAATAAAACGGACGTTATAAACGCCCGTTTTTTTGCTGTAGAACTATTTCATCCCGTCGGTTTTACCAAGTCGGCGCTTTGATTTATCTCTCTGTTGTGTATGGTTACCTCTAACATTGAGTGAGGAATTCTCGAATTGTCAAGTGAATACTCAACTACATATTCTTCGTTTGTTCTCAACCAGTATTCCGTCTCAACACCCGAGGGAAGAGTATAGTCGAACGGCTTGAGATACATATACCGCTTTGTGGGGATGATCTCAATTTCATAAATGATTGTGCTGTAAGAAATATCCTCGTCAATCTCGGTTTCTTTCTCCCTTATATCCTGCCTAAATTTGAAATTCGGAATAACGTCGGTGGAGGCGTAACGCCCATAGCCATCGGACCAATTCTCAACTTCCAATGTAAACGTGTTTGCAGAACTGATTCTTTGAACGGTATAGCCTTGGATTAAATCTCTGCTGAAACCTTCCGATTCCTCTTCGCGTTTGTTTAATGCGAAAACGTCGCAGGGGTTATCGCTTTGCGCAATTGCAAAACTGTTTAGCAGTAAATTGTGTTTCGGATAATTGTACGTAACCGTTTTTACAAGTATCATAGTGAGAATAATCAGAATTATACCTGCAAATGAGGACATAATTACTTTCAAAGCTTTTCTGATAAATCTGATATTAAATGCTCCAAATGATTTGCCGGTCTTGCCGACACGAACTGCGCATATAATCATCGGTACAAGCATTATTGTGTAGAAAACAGCAGAGGCAAAAAATATAGTGAATGAGAAGTTTATGTTACTGATATTCGGCAGTATTGCAAAGGCGTCAATTCTGCCCTTGAAAGTGTACAACAGATATGTCGAAATTGCAGACGGATAATAGAGATTTTGTATTCCAAAATACAACACGTATATTCCAACAACCGCAAGAATACCGCCAAGACTGTACTGCTTCGCCTTGGAGCGTACGGTTGCATAAGCCGCCAGAATAACAAGCGCTTCAATAATGATGTTAATTATACATAATTCGTTGTTAGACTTCCAGCAGACAATAATGGTAATATGGATGTTAAAGAGTAATATTAACAATGACATAAGACGGCTGTCGATACCGCCAGTTTTATGTAGTTTCGACATATCATAGCCTATCTTCTCACCGTCGCCCATTTCGGACACGGCTTTTTCCTCGGCTTCGGTTTCGTTATAACCTCGGTCAAGGTAGAAATCGGCAAGCTCGTCAATATGTGAGCTGAGCTCGGCGGCAATTTCCTGCCGTGCAGATTTACTTTTAACACCCGAAACAACTTCGGATATGTATTCGTCTTTCCTCATAACTGTTTAATCTCTGTATTTCGCTTTTAGCATTCCTGCAACTGATGCCATGTAAGGAATAAAAGTAAGTGCAATATTAAAACCGACAGATTCATACAAGTTGCTTGTGAAATGGTAAGCTTGAGGATTGTATATAAAATCAAAAACGCCGTTTAGCGCGGATGTCCACCACGATACTGCCTGATACGCAAGTTCATCGTTGGTAACCCATTCAAAAGTGTCTAACATAAACATAAGGATAATATGCGGCAAAAGGAAAAGAAGCGTCCCCGATACTGCACCTATTTCACATTTTATATGTTTACCGAACTTGTAATACATAATAAGCAACAAATAATTTGTTAAGCTGATTATAATTAAAAAAATCATAACGTTTTTGTTATACAGAGGAATTTCTTCCGTTTCCGGATCATAGAATACGATTTGTTGCAAAATTCCGCTTCCGTAAGTAATAAGGCTGAACATAAGGTTAAGACTTGCCCACAGAAAAGATATTCCTACTCCCGAAAAGAATAACGTAAGCACGTTTTCACGGACGTTTATATTATGCAACTTGGCAAGCTCTTCGGAAACCGTCTCGGGCGGTCCCATTTCTTCAACCGCTTTTTCCTCGGCATCTTCTTCCGACATACCGTTGTTAATGTAAAAATCCATAAGCTCGTCGATATGTGCGGCAAGCTCTTTTTCAATTTCCCATTTTTCCTTTTTGCTGTCGATTTTCGACACTATTGCGGCAATATATGCGAATTTTTTCATAACAACTCCAAATGATTATTTAAAAACAAAGCGATACGGTTTTGAAACTTGCGTATGCGGCAATTACCCAAATGCCAACACAGATTATTGCCAACAGTTCGTTATAAGGCGACGGACAGTCATCCTTTTTCCTCGCAGTTACGTCAATTGTTGACAGAATAAGAACAATAATCGGTTTGGCGCAAAAAAGCGTAAATCCATCAGTCATCATCTCAAAACCTACATAAATGCCTGACAAAACATCCATTATTCCGCCGAGGAAAAATGTAAAATAAAACACAATGGCAATTAAGAGTCTTATTAAACCGATTACCGTTAAAACCAAAAGAAATGTACTGATTGGGCTTGGGTGAAGTTGGGACAGTTTCTCTGCAATCAGTTCCGAGCCGCCCATATCGGCAACTGCACGTTCCTCGGCTTCTTCTTTCGAACTGCTTCTGTCGAGATAGAATTCAGTCAGCTCGTCGATATGCGCGGCGAGCTCTCTCTCGGTTTCCCGTTTCGCTTTTTTGTTTGAAATTTTCGACACAGCCGAAGCTATGTACTCGTCTTTTTTCATAATTGCTCCGAATGGTTATTTGTTAAAACCCGAGTAAACACGTTTCGTTCCATAAGATTGCCGCGGCAACCCAGATACCAATGCAGATAACAGACAAAATATAATCCAATATTTTTATGGTTTCTTCTTTTATACGGTTTTTGCAAGTGTTTATCGTAAAAATCAATACAAGAATCGGTTGAGCGAAAAACAGGGTTAATCCATCGCTTACAACCTCAAACATTATCAAAGCGCATGCAAAGTAATTTAAGAATCCACCCGAATAATATCCTTTATAACAAATGAGAGCTAATACTGTTTTTACAATACCAACTATGGTTAAAGCTAAAATTGTTCTGCTTATACCTTCTTTGTGTAATTCTCTCATTTTATCAGCAATCAGTTCCGGACCGCCCATATCCGAAACAGCGCGTTCCTCGGCTTCTTCAGCGGTCATGTTTCTGTCGAGATAGAAGTCAATCAGCTCGTCGATATGCTCGGCAAGTTCGCAGGCGGTTTCCCACTTTGCTTTTTTGTTTTTGATTCTCGACACAGCCGAAGCTATATATTCGTCCTTTTTCATAACTGCTCCGAATTGTTTTAGCTTGCGGTCTCTGCGCTGTCTTTCATCTGCCGTGCAAGCTCATGCTCGCTGAACACTTTTTTCTGTATGGCAGAAGCGCTTACAGCTTTTTGTATTTTATCTTTGATTTCTCCGTCAAGTTCGTAAAGCTTTTCACTTTCGTAACATTGGTAGCCTTCCGATATATGATGTGTTGCATAGAGCTTACCGTCAACGGTTTCAACTATTAATCCCTGAACTCTGTAAGCGCAGTCCAAGCCTTTGAAATGCCAATAAACTTCATAAGAAGCTTTGAAATCTTCATGAGGAATTTTGTCGTAATCCATTCTTTTTTCTGCTTCGCGCTCATTCAGTTCATCTATTATATCGGTTATTTTATCCGAAACGGCAACGCCGTTATCGTCTGTTTCAACGTCATCCGGTTCACCTAACGCTTCGAAAACATACGACAGTATTGAGTCCATATCGGGATAATCGCTGCCATCCACTGCGTTTCTAAGAAAAGATAATTCGTCTTCTGTTAGCTCGCTGAATATTTCAGCGTCTCCGACTTCCACTGATGAAAGCTCGGCTGTAAGAAAATCATATTGCCTCAGAATTTCATTGCTTATGTGAATAGATGCAGATACGCCGCCGAACCTGCCTCCTTCAACACACAGCAGATAGTCCGGATTGTCGTTAAGAATCCAGACATCTGCATAATCGCAAAAACTTTCAGGCATCTTTTTGGTCGGTCGGAATTGCTCGGGAACGCTGTGCCAGGACTGCGTTCCGTTGTAATAATCATCGCCGTAATCAAGTTGATAATAGTCTATATCGTACGGAGAGTATATTGTTTCGGGAAAATCGTTTCTTTTAATCAGTGAATCCGAGGCAATTTCTTTAGGCATATGCTTTTCATATTGTTTTAATTCAACCTTCGGCAGCCAAAAAGTGTAAAATGCGCAAGCAAATATGAAAACAGAAGATAAAACGATAGCTAATGCGGATTTAACTTTATTATTGAGTAAAACTTTCTCCTTGTCTTCATCTCTCAAAGCAAGGTAAGTGCAAACAGCTAAAATTCCTATAATAACCGAAACATACAGATTGATTATGACGTCATAACCGTATCCAATGAATATACCCGAAAAATCGCCTTCCGAAACCGAATCCAGTACAATTAATACAATATTTGTAATATTCAGCAGAATCAGTATGGATTCAACAGACAATAGCAAGCCAAGCAATCTGCCTCTGAGTTGATAACAAGCAAATGTTAAAGCTGACAGGACGATAAGAATAATGTAATCTCTGGTCAACAGAGTGTACCATTCGCTGATTCCGAACATATCAACAAAAGAAAAATATGTTAAATGCACGATACCGGGGAATAATTCCAAAACGAATCTTGTGGCAAGTATACTAGCGACAATGCCCAATAACACGCCTTTGTCAGCTGACGGGTGCAGCTTATTCATTTTATCTGCAATCAGTTCGGGACCGCCCATATCCGAAACAGCGCGTTCCTCGGCTTCTTCAGCGGTCATGTTTCTGTCGAGATAGAAGTCAATCAGCTCGTCGATATGCTCGGCAAGCTCTGCTTCGGTTTCCCGCTTTGCTTTTCTGTTGCTGATTTTTGACACAGCCGAGGCTATGTACTCGTCTTTTCTCATAACAACTCCAATTTATACCGTAGGGCG
>JAEEGG010019817.1_pt1 | contig 13518 bp, 7 predicted proteins | sample 9134161 | NCBI WGS metagenome assembly JAEEGG01 (sample SAMN16246543, study PRJNA631951) | gut metagenome | biome: gut microbiome; feature: rumen; material: CR-attached | host: Bos | place: Iran: Karaj | collected 2018-10 | reverse complement strand
ACTCGAAACCGTCGACGGGGCAGAGATGAAGGATATCCGAGTGAGCGACCTGACGATGCGCGACATCTGCAACTCGCCCATCTATATCCGCTTAGGTAATCGCATGCGAGCCCCGGAAGGATTTCATTTCTCCAAGGTCAGCGACATTCGTATCAGCAATGTGCATGTGACCGATGCCGACAGCCGTTATGCCTGTCTGATAGCAGGTACAGAAGAACATCCCGTCAGCCATGTCCGCATCAAAAATCTCTATGTGCAGTTCCGTGGCGGTCTGACGCTGAAGGATGTCGAAGAGCAACGCGGCAGCAACCCCTTCTTCATCCCCGAGGCCCGACGACGCGGACAATTGGGCGAGGCCAACTACCCCGAGCCTTCAGCCCACGGCATCCAGCCTGCCTGGGGGTTCTCCATCAGCCATGCAGAAAATATCCGTCTGAAAAATGTCCGGTTGGAAACCATCGTTCCCGACGAACGTCCACCACTGCATTTCCATCAAACAAAGAACATCCGGCTCTCAGAAGTGACAATCAGGTAACCGGCTTGCCGCTTGCCACCAACGGGATGCAAGAACGGTCACTTCCAGTCTACCTATTAATCTTCCTTACTTTCACGAGGAAAAAGGGTTCCTTGCCTACAAAGGCCAGTTCGCCATCCACGCGAACATCCTGTAATATGGCTTTGTGATCCTTGTCGTACAGGTGCATAACAGCCTCCACATGATCGAAGTTGCGCTTCAGCTTGAACGCATTATTGATGACCATGCGGATGGGGCAGGTATTGCAGTCGATGCCCGTGCCACAGAGGCCCTCATCGATGGCGGTCTGGCAATGGAGCACATTGCCCAACACGTAAGGCTGGTCGTCCTTTATATCCTCGTTCAGCTCGTAGAAGTTGGTTTCCTTCACCCTGAATTTACGGTCGATGAGGAAAATGTAGTGTTCGGTCTGCTGATGCACACGCTCAAAGAGCAGGGCATACTCATTCTTTCTCTTGAGCCACACCCGCACAACCAGGACGATGGCCAACACCGCCACAAATGCAATAAGATATATCCAGTAAGTCATATTCATGTTGCAAAGATAGCAAGTTTTTCCCAACCTTCCAAATTTTTCTGAGAAGAGTTTGTTAATTCCACAAATTTTGTATAACTTTGCCGCAAAGTTACAGAATATGGAAGAAAAGGATATGTTACAAGGGCTGCCTGAGAATGCATTCAGGGAGCTGAAAGAGGGGGAAACCTACGAGCCGATGATGTCGGCAGGGAAGCAGTACCCGGAAGTGAACGGATGGTCAGTAACATGGGGTGTGCTCATGGCGATGCTCTTCTCAGCAGCAGCGGCCTATCTGGGACTGAAAGTGGGACAGGTGTTCGAAGCCGCCATCCCCATAGCCATCATTGCCGTAGGCGTGTCGACAGCTGCCAAGCGTAGCAAGGCTCTGGGCGAGAACGTCATCATACAGTCGATCGGTGCCTGTTCGGGAGCCGTGGTGGCCGGTGCCATCTTCACACTGCCCGCCATCTATATCCTTCAGGCGAAGTACCCCGATATGCAGGCCGACTTCCTGAAGATATTCATGGCCTCGGCGCTGGGTGGTATCCTAGGCATTTTGTTCCTGATACCCTTCCGCAAATACTTTGTCTCTGAGATGCACGGCAAGTATCCCTTCCCCGAGGCAACGGCCACGACACAGGTGCTGGTGAGTGGTGCCAAGGGCGGCGACCAGGCCAAGCCACTACTCTTAGCTGGTATCGTGGGAGGTCTCTACGACTTCTTCGTGGCCACCTTCGGATGGTGGAACGAGAACTTCACCAGTCGCGTCATCGGCTGGGGCGAGGTACTGGCCGACAAGGCGAAGCTGGTGTTTAAGATCAACACGAGTGCCGCCGTCCTGGGTCTGGGCTATATCATCGGACTGAAATACGCCCTCTACATCACACTGGGTTCGCTCTGCGTGTGGTGGCTCATTGTGCCCGGTATGGCACTCATTTTCGGCGATCAGGTGCTGAGCATCGGTGGAGCCGAGGTGACCACAGCCGTAGGTGCGATGTCGCCCGAAGCCATCTTCAAGACCTACGCCCGTTCTATCGGTATCGGCGGCATTGCGATGGCTGGCATCATCGGCATCATCCGGTCGTGGGGCATCATTAAGAATGCCGTAGGACTGGCTGCCAAGGAACTGAAGGGCGACAAGAGCGGTGAGGCCGAGACTCTGCGCACACAGCGCGACCTGTCGTTCCGATTCATCGCCATTGCTTCGATCACGGCATTGCTCGTGACTTTCGTGTTCTTCTGGATGGGTGTGATGCACAACCTGCTCTTCGCGCTGGTGGCCATCCTGTTAGTGACCGTCATCGCCTTCCTCTTTACCACCGTGGCAGCCAATGCCATCGCCATTGTGGGCTCGAACCCCGTAAGCGGTATGACGCTAATGACGCTGATCCTGGCCTCGGTGGTGATGGCCGCCGTAGGACTGAACGGCAGCGAGGGCATGTTGGCAGCGCTGATCATGGGTGGCGTGGTGTGTACGGCGCTCTCGATGGCGGGCTGTTTTATCACCGACCTGAAGATAGGTTACTGGTTAGGTACAACACCTAAGAAGCAACAGCAATGGAAGTTCTTGGGAACATTGGTGAGCGCAGCCACCGTGGGTGGTGTGATGATGCTGCTGAACCAAACCTACGGTTTCGACCCCAATCAGGAGGGACACCTCGTGGCGCCTCAGGCCAATGCGATGGCAGCCGTCATCGAACCGATGATGAACGGTGCCGGTGCTCCCTGGCTGCTCTATGGCATCGGAGCGTTGCTGGCCATCATCCTCACCTGGTTGAAGATTCCCGCACTGGCTTTCGCGCTGGGTATGTTCATCCCCCTGGAACTGAACGTGCCGCTGTTGGTGGGAGGCGCCGTCAACTGGTTTGTAACGACCCGCTCCAAGGATAAGGCTGTCAATGAGCGTCGCGGCGAGAAAGGCACGCTTATTGCCTCTGGCTTCATTGCCGGTGGTGCTCTGATGGGTGTGGTGAGTGCCTTGCTGCGATTCGGCGGTTTCAATCCCGTCGACGAGGCATGGCTGGCCAATCCGCTCTCGGAGGTCTGCTCGCTCGTAGCCTACATCCTGCTGATAGCCTACTTCGTCTGGGCAACGAAAAACAAGAAAGCATAAAAGAAATTCTCCCCCTGCATCATTGTTTTATCGTTTTTATTTGCTATTCAAAATTATTGTTGTAACTTTGCGGCATAAATGTTAAAAGCAATTAGTTATGGAAAGACAACCTACAGTTTTCAATCCTGCTCAACTTTATTTGTTGGGGTTGTTTTCTCGCATCAAGAGCGATGAAGAGTTGAACGACATCAGGCAACTCGTTAGTGATTATTATGCCAAGAAACTCGATGCACATTTGGAGAAACTTTGGGATGAAGGCATTCTGGATCAGAAAAAACTTGATGAGATTAACGAAATGGACCTGCATCAATGGCTCCGTGAACAGAAAGAAAAGGAAAATCTTTCCGTATAGAAAACCATGCGTATAGTTCTCGACACTAACAGCCTTATTCAATGTGTTTCGCCCAGAAGCATATACCATGGCGTATGATGTATTGCGCACCATTGATTATCCTGTTGTCGACATAATGGCCCTCAAGGACTTTGCTGAAATGCTGAAGCAGTAGCTTTTTCTCCAGCGTATTATATCCTGACCCTCATCTGACATCACAGAGGAACGATTCTTTTGTTATACGGCTTATAATCTCGGAAATTTTATTTATATTTGCACGAAAATGCACAACGAGATGAAGACAAGTAAAGTCACAACCAAAATTTGCGTGCTTATAATGGTGTTGCAGGCTATCTGCGGCAGTGCGAATGCTAAGAAACTGAATTTCAATGCCGGATGGCGGTTGCAGGTGGGCGATGTCAAAGATGCCCCACAACCAGATTGCGACGACCGGGGCTGGCAGGCCGTTACCCTACCCTACGCCTTCAATGGCAGCGAGGCTTTCAAAAAGGATATCGTAGACCTAACAGATACCATCGTCTGGTATCGTAAGACGTTCAGACTGGAGGACCTGGAACTGAAAGACAAGAAGGTGCTTATTGAGTTTGAGGGTGTGCGTCAAGGGGCCGACTTCTATCTGAACGGCCATCACATCGGCTTCAGCGAAAATGGGGTAATGGCCTGCGGCTTCGACCTGACGCCCTATGTCAAGGCGGATAAGAACGTGCTGGCTGTTCGATGTGACAACAGTTGGACCTACCGTTCACGCCGGCACGACAGCGGCTACCAATGGAACGACCGCAACTTCAACGCCAACTATGGCGGTATCCCCAAGAATGTGTATCTTCACATCAAAGGTCTTCTGTATCAGACACTCCCACTCTATTCAGACCTGGGCACCACCGGCACCTATATCTACGCCACCGATTTCAACATCACCAACCATCAGGCTACGATACATGCCGAATCACAGGTGAAGAATGACGACAGCAAGCCGCGCACGTTTTCGCTGATGGCCAAAGTGCTTGATGCCGACGGACACGAAGTGACCCATTACAGCGGAGAGCACATTACCATGCAGCCGGGTGAGACGCGCGTCGTACATATCAGCCAAAAGGTCAGCGGCCTGCATTTTTGGTCGTGGGGCTACGGCTATCTGTATACCGTCAAGACGAGCCTCATGGAAGAGGAGGTGATGGGTGATGGGTGTTGGGTGATGGTTGATAGTGTTAGCACGCGGACAGGTTTCCGAAAGACACGCTTCAGCGAAGGAAAAATCTGGCTCAACGACCGGGTGATGATGGTGCACGGCTACGCACAGCGCACCAGCAACGAGTGGCCGGGAGTGGGCATCTCGGTGCCGGCCTGGCTAAGCGACTACAGCAACCACCTGATGGTGGAGTCGGGCGGCAATCTGGTGCGTTGGATGCATGTCACACCTTGGAAACAGGATATCGAGTCGTGCGACCGTGTGGGACTGATCCAGGCCATGCCTGCCGGAGATGCGGAGAAAGATGTAACGGGTGCGCGATGGATACAGCGTAAGGAACTGATGCGCGACGCCATCATCTACAACCGCAACAATCCCAGCATCCTGTTCTATGAGGGTGGCAACGAGAGCATCTCGCGTGAGCACATGCTAGAACTGAAACAAATTCGCGACACCTACGACCCCTACGGCGGACGAGCTATCGGCAGCCGGGAGATGCTGGATATCGACGAGGCGGAATATGGCGGCGAGATGCTCTATATCAACAAGTCGAAGAAGCATCCCATGTGGGCCATGGAATACTGTCGCGACGAGGGTCTGCGTAAATACTGGGACAGCTACAGCTATCCCTTCCACAAGGAGGGCGACGGGCCACTCTACCGCGACAAGCCTGCCAACGAATACAACCACAACATGGACCAGTTTGCCGTCGAGATGGTACGTCGCTGGTACGACTATTGGCTGGAGCGTCCTGGTACAGGCACACGCGTCAGCAGCGGGGGTGTGAAGATCATATTCTCTGACACCAATACCCACCATCGCGGTGAATCCAACTATCGCACCAGCGGCGTCACCGATGCCATGCGTCTGCCAAAGGATGCCTTCTTTGCCCATCAGGTGATGTGGAGCGGATGGGTAGACGACGAACAGCCCAAGACCCATATCATCGGGCATTGGAACTATGACAAGGCAACCGTTTGCAAGCCCGTCTATGTGGTATCTACCGCCGACGAAGTAGAGCTGCTACTGAACGGGAAAAGCCTTGGCAAAGGCCGGCGTGACTACCACTACCTGCACACCTTCGAAAGCGTGCGCTATGAGCCAGGCGTGCTCGAGGCCATCGGCTCTGACGGCAGTCACTACAGACTGGAGACGGCAGGAGCACCTTATCAGCTAAAACTGACAACAATCGAGAATCCTGAAGGTATGAAGGCCGACGGCGCCGATATGGCCATCCTGCAAGTGGAGGTCGTCGACCAGCAGGGGCGCCGCTGTCCACTTGACAACCGGCTCATTCATTTCTCGCTGGCGGGAGAAGGCCGCTGGATAGGTGGTATCGCCACAGGACAGACCGATAATTATGTCGGTGCTTTGACGCTCCCCGTAGAGTGCGGCGTCAACCGTGTGTTGGTCCGTAGTACCGTGAATGCAGGCGACATCACCGTCTATGCTAGTGCCGACAGTCTGAAGGGCATCGCACGAACTGCCATAACCACCCATACAGTTGATGTAGAAAGCCAACTGCCCGCATTGACACTGAAGTCTCATCTGGAACGTGGCGAGACCCCTCTCACGTCCTCTTATACAGAGAAAGCCAAAGGCATTGGCATCCTGTCGGCCAAGACTGGCTATGACACCGGCCATGCCTCACGCAGTTACGATGACAATGAACTGTCGGAATGGAAGAACGACGGGAAGTTATCGACGGCTTGGATTACGTATCGACTGGAACGTAAGGCCGTCGTCAGCGACATCTGTCTGAAGCTCACTGGCTGGCGCCTGCGCAGCTATCCTCTGGAGATCTATGCCGACAAACAACTTATCTGGAGCGGCGAAACGCCCCGTAGTCTGGGTTATGTACATCTGAAGCCCATACAGCCGGTTAAGACCAACGAGGTAACCATCCGGCTGAAAGGTGCCGGTAAGGACAAGGATGCCTTTGGAGGCATTGTGGAGGTGGCCGAACCTGCCGCTGGCGAACTCGACCTCTTCAAAGCCAAAGACGGTGAAAAGACCAGAAGTGAGTTACGTATCGTAGAGGCAGAATTTCTGGAAGGTTTTCGAATCTTCACACCTTCATCATATAAAAGTACTAAAACAAACAAATGAGACAGACTATCATTATCTTCGCTTTAACAGTCGCGTCGCTCACCGCCAATACCGTGAGTGCCCAGCAACTGGCATTCCCCGGCGCACAAGGCTGGGGACGGTTTGCCGAGGGCGGACGCAAGGGAACGGTGTATCATGTAACGAACCTGAACGACTCAGGCAGCGGTTCACTGCGTGATGCTGTCAGCCAACCCAACCGCATCGTGGTGTTCGACGTGAGCGGCGTCATCCGCATCAATTCGCGCATCGTGTTCAATAACAACCTCTACGTGGCCGGACAGACGGCTCCCGGCGAGGGCATCACCGTATATGGCGACGGCGTATCGTTCTCCGGGGCAGACAACAGCATTGTGCGCTATATGCGTTTCCGTATGGGCGCCGTCGGCACCAAGGACAAGGACTGTGCCGGCATCGCCAACGGACAGAACATCATCATCGACCACTGTTCGTTTGCCTGGGGACAGGACGAGAACTTCTCCATCAACTGGGACAACAAGGGGACGGCTCCGAAGAACATCACCCTAATGAACTGCATTGTAGGTCAAGGATTGATGACTCACTCCGCAGGTGGACTAATGCAGGCAGAGAACATCACACTCTATCGGATTCTGATGGTTGACAACTCCACTCGAAACTTCAAGGTAAAAGGCGTCAATCAATATGCCAACAATGTGGTGTACAACTGGAAGAATGCAGCCTATAACATGGGTGGCGATTCGGAAGGGCAATCGTATGCCAACATCGAAAGTAACCTTTTTATCAACGGGCCAGCCATAGGTGGCGACTGTCTGACAGGCGGCAATGTCAACTTCCACTTCTACGGCTCAGACAACCTTCAAGACAACAACCGCGACGGTGTCTATAATCCTACTGCCTTTACGGGCGATGGTGGTGGGAACCGTCAGGCCAAGCCCTACGACTACCCAGCTATGGAAAAATGGGCCGCCAAAGACCTGATAGAGAAACTCCTGCCCGATGTAGGTGCATCCCTGCCCTATCGCGACCTGGCCGACTGCTATATGATCGACGAGGTATTGTCGTTTGGCAAGAAAGGTAATCTGATCACCAACGAGAACGAGCTACCTATCGGTGTGCCCACCTCATGGTCGTGGTTCAAGGGCAAGAAGCCTGCAGACAGCGACGGTGACGGCTTGCCGGATGATTGGGAGGAAGCCCACGGCACCGACCCTGCGAAAGACGATGCTATGACCCTCGCCGACAATGGCTATGCGAACATTGAGAACTATATCAATGGCATCTCCCGCGAAGACCGGGAGTTCTTCCTGCGCCGTCCCTATACGCTGCAACTGGCCTCAGCCACCACCAATAGCCTCACCTTGCAATGGGCAGACTATACCGAGGGTGAAGAAGGGTTTATCGTGGAGATGCAGCAGGACGGCCAGTTCGTGGAAGTCGGCCGCACCAACTCTTCACTCTTAACTATTGCTTCTCCCCTGCTATGCCCCGCCACAGCCTATATCATCCGCGTTTGTGCCTACAAGGGTGACCAGCGGTCGGACTACACCCCAGAACTCACCGTCAAGACTCGTCCCGAACAGACTGAACTCATCGACGTGGAGACCTTCAAGGGTAATGGTGAGGGCGAATGGCTCATCAATCCACTCGACGACGAGAACATCACCCTGACGGAAGCCACACCCAAAACGGCTGTCGTAGTATATACCGATGCAAACGTCACGATCGACGGCGAAGGCTATATCAGTGGGGCTGCCTCGATGAACAAGGCTGGTAACGGGACGCTGACCATCATAAGCGACCAACAGTATGAGGGTGCTACCGTTTTGCATGGCGGCACCTATGCATTCTCATCATTAAAAAATGGCGGTGAGGTGAGTGGTTTGGGAAAGAGTCAGGAGTTTGCCCAGAACTGGGCGATGAACGGTGGTACCTATCTCTATACTGGTGGCTCGACAATCACCAACCGCAGTGCACGGCTCTATGACGATTCGGAACTGACGATTTCCAAAACCGGCAGTATGGTCACTATGAACGGCAGTTTTGAGGGACAAGGCAACCTGACCATCAACGGTGAAGGACAATTGTTGGTGAACACCCCGGACTTCTTCAAATTCGACGGCAACCTCATCCTAAAAGGCGGCACGGTGAAGCTGGCTACAAAGACCGTCTCAGACAAAGGTATCGGCATGGCCTCTAACCTCGTGATGGCAGGGGGAGAGTTTGTCACCATCGGCAAGAACGAGAGTTCGGTCACCTACAATTTTCCTATCGAGGCTCAGGCAGGCACTACCTCGAAAGTGAATTTCGACTTGTGGAATACCAACAAATGTAAGGTATCGGGCACTGGAACCCTGATTTGGGACGTGCACTACCTGCGCGAGTATATCGAAGGTAACTGGGATGACTTTACAGGACATCTGATCATCAACGGCTCAGGTAAGAGTGGCCAGAGTCAGTTTGCTATCCGTAATGGCGTAGGTGTAAAGAACGCCACCATCGAGCTAAAGGGCAATGCCTCTATTAATGGTGCCAAAAATCAGTCAACCTATTATCTTGGTGGGCTCTCTGGAGCTGCCGACACTTCACTGGCTGGCTTTAATGTGAAACAGAAGGGCGAAGGCACCTGGGTGGTAGGGACAGCCAATACCAATGAAACGTTTAGGGGTGTGATCAACAATCTGGATCAGGCCGGCAGTCATCCCGGGACGACGAGTATTGAAAAACAAGGTTCTGGCGACTGGCGGTTGACAGGCAAGAACGACTATAGTGGCACGACAGTGATTACAGCAGGACGGCTTATCGTAAATGGTCAGCATACCGGCAAGGGGATTGTCACGGTACGCAAAGGGGCAACACTTGCCGGCACAGGCTCTCTGGCAGGGGCAGTAACCGTCAATATCGGCGGTACGTTACAAGTAGGCGACACGTTGGTTACTGATCATGGACTAACATTTAGCGGTGGTCTGAAACTCAACAATGGAGCGATACTGCAAGTGAATGACGCCATGATGGATCACAACTATCAAGCAGGTGACGAGATCCATGCCTTCAGCGGCAATGTAACAGGAACCTTCAGTGAGATACAGCCCGCCATACCTGGCGAAGGACTTATCTGGGATACCTCCGAGCTCTACGCCAAGGGCTTACTCAAGGTGGCAGCAGGCAGCAGCATCGGCAACATCTTGACAGAAAAGGAAAACAGTTCCGTCTACGATTTAACTGGCCACCGCCACACAACCGCCAGCAAAGGGATATTCATCCAAGACAACAAGAAAATAGTGAGAAAATAAACAATGCTAAAAAGTACACGGAAAAACTTGGTTCTTTCGAAAAAAATAGCTACCTTTGCAGGCGAAACAAGCTAATGAGAGAACTTATCAATTACATAAACAACTAAAAAATTCAATTTATCCTAAAATCCGCAGATATTTTTCAAAGGTCTAATTTTGCCGCCATTTGAGACATGTCTGTCTGTTTTAGCCATACAAGCGTGTAATCCGACCGACCATGAGCCAGTACCCCCTTACCCCGTAAGGTCGAGAGGCATAGACCGAGGCATCAATGAAGAAGGTTGTTTTATCCGTGTTCCCAAATAAGGTTGTAAGGCTTGTTGGAGTAGATGTTGAGTTTGTACTGCCTTGCCGTTCTGACCCACTTGGCTGGCACGGCGATGAATCTGAAAATTATTTGGAAGATAAGCAAAAAATGCCTATCTTTGCATTCGAATTGGTAACCAAAAATGTAATAGTATGTGCATACATCCAAAAAGAAAAAGAAAGAGTTATTCTGCATTAAGCAAGCTTCAGTCGTTTGCTAATACAGTATTGGCTGATGGTAAAAAACGAGGTCGTGAACTTGTGGTCGGTTCTATTAGCAAAGAGGTTGTTATAGACCTGTATCAGAAAGGCGTTACCTTAGAAACAACAGATGTGATTATCGATGATGCCGTCATTGTGAAATACATCAAACATGTAAAGAACCAGAAAGGAGCCGTTGTAGACCCAGATAAATATTGGATTGTCGAAAAGACTATAAGGAATCCAACTCATATCTATGAGGATACAAAACAGAAATACCTTGTATATGTAAATACGCGTGCATATGGTAGAAGTCGAATGTTAAAAGTAATAGTCCACCCTAACTTCAAAACAAAAGGGAGAACATTTAATTATCTGAAATCAATAGGTGTAATATCTATAGAAGACATGCTCGGCAAACAATACAGGAAAATAAAATAGGGGCTTGCGCCCCTAAGTGGATTGGGTAGGACTCGAACCTCCGATATACCGTTCTTTCAGCGAACATATTATCTTAGCCGCTTTGTATTAGAAAGAACCGCCCCGCTCCCGTGCGACCATCAATCCGGTGCAAAGATAGGGAAAAAATCGATAAGTTCCAAATGATTCGAGAAAAATCTAACTAATAACAAGTAGAAATCAATAGTTTTATAGTAATTTTGCAGTGTGAAGGCGTTTTGAAAAGAAACACGAGCCGTAATGTCGTCAAGAGCGACATTACAGCTCACTAATTATGGCGTACTATCACTCAGCAGTTAGCACCGTTTTCCCCTTTATTATTAACCGCACGGTAACCGCAGGGTAATCGCTCGGTAACCGCAAGGTACCCCCCGGGTCGTTTTCCATAGCCATTTTCTCGAATCAGGCCTGTGCCGCAAAATGATCAGGCCTATGAAAAATCAGTATCAGGTAAGTTTTTTTCGTTTCTCAGAGTAGCGCGTAAAGATTTGTTCTTCGCTCCTTTTACAGCAATATTTAACCAGTATTTGGGCAATCCTTAACTGATAATTTAGCAGCTCTTAACTGGAAATTTAGAAAGACTTAACTGAAAAAATAGAAACTCTTCGCTGGCTTTTCAAAAACTCTTCGCTGGGATTTTAAAAAGTCTTCGCTGGTTTTTAAATCCTGGCGAAGAGTTTTTGAAAAGCCAGCGAAGACTTTTTTTAAAACTGGCGAAGACTTTTGAAAATGGTAGTTAAGACTATATTTACATACAGTTAAGAATAAAGCTTCTGCGTGCGAAGTTTTTCTAATGAGAGAGTGCGTCTGAGATTATTTTCGTGATCAGTCGTTGTTCGATGCGGAGGGCGAAAGAAAGATGAAATAAGGGTTTCTTGCATTCCTGGGGTAACTAATTCTCCCCCTGAGTAGGGGGAGCCAGAGGAGGTCTGAGCAGCAGAAGAAGTTGGTGCGATCAGACCACTCCTAACCCCATTCCCGAGCAAAGCTCGCCTACCCGTAGCCTTTCCTACTCAGGAGGGGAAACAAACATCCCCGCCGGGTGGCGGGGATGATTGTTATTTATGTTTGCTTGTTCTTATTTGTAAGGTAAGTAACAGTTCTGCGTGGTGATGCCGGACGCATTGTTCTCCAGCTTGCGGCTGAGCCACTTGTCGCCGAAGCCACCGCCATAGATGCCCAAACGGTTCTTGTGGAGCGCCAGGCGTCGGAGGTCGGAGAAACGGGTGCCCTCGAAGGCAAACTCCATGGCATATTCATCGCAGAGGAGATCTTCCATCGCATTGATGTAATCCTCCTTTGTATAGCTGGTCAGACCGAGACCGAACTTCCGGCTGATGTCGGCAATCTTAGCCCCGACCACCGTGCTATAGCGATAAGAGGAATAGAGATCCTCTACGGCACCGGCACCATGGAAGTGGATACCGCAGAAATACCTCGAAGCGCCGTTCTTGAAGATGTCGGAGTTGGCCTGAGCCAGGAACGGCAGACGGGTGGTCAGCAGTTCGTAGGACTCTGGTGTGAGGTAATACTTATCATCGATGTGCGACTGGGTCATATCAAGTACCTTCTGGCCGTTCTCGTCGATGGAATCGTTGCCCTGCTGGTCCTTGAGATAGACCTCCAGGTAACGGTAGTTGGGCAGTTCGGAGTGCAGACCGTTTTTCAGCACGGCGAAGGCGGCATCGGGATAGCCCATGCGGTTGATAGCCTCTGCCAGGTGGAGCCATACCGTGGCGTTGCGGTAAAGATAGATATAGGCCGTAGAGGGCTTGAGGGTGTAAACGTAGGAGGAGTCGGCACCTTCGCCCATTGTCACGATAGAGGCACGTGCATCGCCGAGGGGTGCATTCTTGACAATCCAGTTGAAGGGCGCCACCTTCACCTGCTCGGTGAAATAGTAATACTGCGCACGGCGGGCAGAGTCGATATAGGCCTGAGAAGGTGCGATTTGGATGTCCTGTGTCTTGGGACAACTGAAGATTTCGCTGCCACCCACCTGCACCGCATCCTTCGAGTCGGTGCCATAGTAGTTATAGCCGAAGGATGCCGGAACGTCAGAGGTCTTACCCATAGTATAGTTCACCGCCATCGGAATATAGGAGATGACATCGCCAGAAGAAGACCCGTGAGAGAAAGCATTCTCCCAGACAGGCATCTGATTGAAAAGCGAACTGTTCTTGGAAGCGTTATAATCGACGGGCCACTCTGTGAAATCCTTGAAGATGGGACTATACTGGCTATAGGAGTTACTCATGAAGTCGTTGTAGTTGACGGAGATATTACTCGGATCGATGAATCCCGCATAGCGCAGATACTGATAGTAGCACATGGCAGCCTGCTCATACTGGCCCAGTTCGAGATAGATATCACCCAGCACGATGTTGAGGGGGATGAAGCACTTGCTGGGGTTGATGAACTTATCAACATTCTGACCACGGTCGTCCTTCCAGTTGAGTCGGCCGATG
>JAEEGG010019811.1_pt1 | contig 13520 bp, 5 predicted proteins | sample 9134161 | NCBI WGS metagenome assembly JAEEGG01 (sample SAMN16246543, study PRJNA631951) | gut metagenome | biome: gut microbiome; feature: rumen; material: CR-attached | host: Bos | place: Iran: Karaj | collected 2018-10 | reverse complement strand
GAGGATCTGAACACCTACATCGAGGGCGTGATTCCCGTCACGACCGTGGCGGAGGGTACTGCCGCCGCGACCGCCACTCCAAACGCGACCGCTCCTGCGGCCACAGGCGGACTCACCCTCAAAGAGGCCGTGAAGCGCGGCTTGAAGGCGGACAGTGTGGCACTCACGCACGAAGCGCTGAAAACGCAGCCGCCGATGGAGGTCATCAACGACATCCTGATTCCCACATTGACGGAGGTAGGCGCCGACTTCGAGAAGCAACGCATCTTCCTGCCGCAGCTCATCTCCGCATCCGAGGCCTGCAAGGAGGCGTTCGATGTCATCAAAACCCAATTCAGCCAGGGCGACAGCCACAAGGGCACGATTGTATTGGCCACCGTGAAAGGCGACGTCCACGACATCGGCAAGAACATCGTGAAGGTGATCTTCGAATCCTACGGCTACAAAGTCATCGATTTGGGGAAGGACACGCCCAAGGAGGTCATCAAGGAGGCTGACGAGAAATACCACCCTGACATCATCGGGCTGAGCGCGCTGATGACCACCACCGTCCTCTCCATGGAGGAGACCATCCAGTACCTGAAGGAGAACGGAGTGACGACCCCGATTTATGTGGGCGGTGCCGTGCTCACGCAGGTCTTGGCCAACGAGATCCACGCCGACGGCTACAGCAAAGACGCATTGGAGTTCGTGGAGGCGGTGGAGAAGAGGTGATGTTGGCTATTGGCTGGCGTTAGCAGGTTTTCAATCCTTTTTTTTGTAAAGCATGACTTAGACTATTCACTCACTGCTCACTATTCACTGCTCACTAATAAAAACTCCCGCAAAGAGTTCAAAAAAAATCCCTTGGATGCGGATTGTATTTTTGTTATTTTTGCACCGTTGTTTTGCCGAGAGGCGGACAACGGTTTTTTATTGAAAAGAAAGCGAGTTTTCGCTTATCCGTCGAAGTAAATCTGGACAATTTGCTGACGATTACACGGATATTCGGAAATCAAGCTTACCAATTGTGTGTTTATTGCCAATCGGTGGGGCTTGTTCTTCAGTATCTTGTAATCAGGGAGTCCAGACCCTACTTCGTAGATGCTGTCGGATTGAAGCTCCACTTTCTTTGTGTGTGGTTCATTAGGAACAAACGGGTTGACGATTTTAGACGTGGGACGTGTGAGTAGTTAGCAGTTAGTAGTTAGCAGTTGTGACGAAAAAGCCCCAATATATTGAAACATAATTCCTTGAGCAGCCTCGGAGAGGCAAGACGCACGAAGTGCTAATAACCCCACACAAGCGAAGCGCAGTATGGGGATAGAAGAAACAATAATAATCTCTAAATATCAAAAACAATGAAGAAACTAATTACAATGACAATCATGGTGCTGGCTGTCGCGGTGGCGATGGCGCAGGCACCGGAGAAGTTCTCCTACCAGGCGGTAGTGCGGAATGCCAGCAACGCGCTGGTCACCGATTCCCCTGTCGGAATCCGAATCAGCTTGATGCAAGGTGGGGTCAACGGCAACATAGTCTTTCGGGAGACGCACACCGCCATAACCAATGCCAACGGCTTGGTGACAATAGCCATTGGAAGTGGAAACCTGCTGGAAGGTTCTATTGTTGGCATTGACTGGGCAAACGGACCTTATTTTCTGAAGACCGAGATTGATCCGAACGGCGGCTCTAACTACACAATATCGAGTGAGCAGCAGCTGCTGAGCGTGCCGTATGCGCTGTATTCCAAGGAAGCGGGCAATGGTTTCAGCGGCGACTACAACGACTTGACGAACCGTCCGCAAATTCCGCAAACTGTTGGCGAATTAACGAATGATGCGAATTACATCACGATGGATTCTGTGCCTGCGATTCCCACGAATGTGAGTGCCTTCTACAATGATGTGCCGTATCTGACCGCAGAACAGCAGATTTTAAGCATTAGCCATGACACGATTTTCCTGACGGGCGGCAGTTTCGTGAAACTGCCGGAGGGATTCGATGGCGACTACAACTCTCTCACAAACAAGCCGACGATTCCTACAACTGTCGGCGAATTAACGAATGATGCGGGTTACATCACGATGGATTCTGTGCCGACGAACGTGAGTGCTTTCATCAACGATGCGGGCTACATCACTAAGGACTCTGTACCTGCAATTCCCACGAACGTGAGCACTTTCACTAACGATGCTGGTTATCTCTCCAGCTACACCGAGACAGACCCGCAGTTTAACGCTTGGGACAAAAACTACAACGACCTGACCAACAAACCAACTCTCTTCAGTGGCAGCTATAACGACCTGACCAACAAACCGACCCTTTTCAGTGGCAACTACAATGACCTGACCAACAAACCCTCCCTATTCGATGGCGACTATAACTCGTTGAGTAACAAACCAGTGCTGTTTAGCGGCAACTATAATGATTTGAGCAACCGCCCGACCTTGTTTGATGGGGATTATAACTCGTTGAGCAACCGTCCGATGATTCCGACCGTTCCTGACAGCGTTTCCGCTTTCATCAACGATGCGGGCTATATCACTGCTGCGGACGTGCAGGCGGCGGCAGGTATTCCTACGAACGTGTCTGCTTTCACCAATGACGCGGGTTACATTACCGCCAACGATGTTCCCGCGCAAATGAACGCCGACTGGAATGCCACGACAGGTGTGGCGGCGATCCTCAACAAACCGACCATCCCGAGTGTGCCCACCAATGTGAGTGCTTTTACCAACGATTCACACTACATCACCGAGGTGGAGCTCTCCAATCAATTGAGTGCGATGAACAATGCATTGGCTGCGTTGTATAGCACCATTGACAGTTTGCAGAGCAGGATTGAGGAGCTGGAGGAGAATCTGGACCAACCGATTCCGGCACAGACACTGGGTAGTGTAACCACTTCTCCCATGACTTACGTGGGGGTGAACAGTGCCGTTGGCGGCGGAAATGTGATTTCCGATGGTAATGGGAGCATTATTGCCCGTGGTATTTGCTGGAGCACGTCCTATCCTCCGTATGTTACGGACAGCCATACCAATGACGGGTCAACGGTTGGACCTTTCACTTCAACGGCTATCGGTTTGAATCCCGGAACCACCTACTATGTCCGTGCATACGTGACCAACAGTGTGGGGACGGCGTACGGTGATACAGTGAGTTTCACCACGACCATCTGTAATACGCCTACATTCCCCACCGTCACTATGGACAGTGTTACAAACATTCTTCCTTACACTGCCACTTTCCACGGCAATGTGGTTAATGATGGCTGTTCTATGTTACAGGCACGTGGCTTTTCCTACAGAGCTGTCGATAGCGATCCTTCTATTTGGAGAAATTTTACGGTTGACGGTGTTTCAGAAGGGGCTTTCTCCGCAACCGTTACCATCGATTCTTTGGATGCCAACAAGACCTTTTATGTGCGGGCGTATGCCACCAATAGTGTCGGAACAAAAATAGCAGATAGCATTATTACGTTTGTGTCATCAAAAACACCACCGATAGTGACCACAAATAACACAGTGACTTACATAACTTACACCTCGGCCAAGTGCGGTGGAAATGTTACTTTCGCCGGTGGGGCGTCCGTCACGAAAAAGGGTTTGTGTTTCGGGTTGAACGAAAATCCCACCATTCAACATGACAGCATTGCTGAATACAATGGAAGTGGTTTGGGAGCTTTTACTTGCACCATGACAGGACTGACCGACAACACCGTCTATCATGTGCGTGCCTACGCCACAAACAGCGTGGGCACCAACTATGGCGAGGATAGGGTGTTCAGCACATTGGCATATCTGCCCCCTTCAGTGGAAATCTTAACTCCCACAGGAATAACCTACACTTCGTTCACATGTAGTGGCAATGTGACTAACGAGGGTTCTTATCCGGTAGTTGAAAGGGGGATTGGCTATTCCACCACGCCCATCCCGAGCGAAGAAGACACCTATATTTCTATAGGATCTGGTTCTGGAACGTTCAACACCATAATTTCCGGGCTTACACCGAATACAACCTACTACGTGTGGGCGTATGCCAGAAACAATATCGGGCAGCAAGCCAACAGTGAACGGATACCTGTGACCACTTTGGCCAATACAGTACCTGAAGTGGCTACCCTAAATGTTTCCGGACTTGGGAAATGTACAGGAAAAGTAATCTCTACCGGGGGACTGCCTATCACGGAAAAGGGTTTCTGCTATAGCATTTATTCCACTATGCCTGACACCACGGAGTATCGTGTATCGGTGAGTGGGAACACCCTACAGTTCGCAACATTTCTTCCCAACATGACCAATAACCAATCCTACTATGTTCGTGCGTATGCCATGAACGATACGGGAATCGCATACGGAGCAACAATCCAATTCACCTACCACACATGCGGAGGTTCGGTGACAGTAACCGACTATGATATCCACGTTTACCATACTGTCAAAATCGGAGATCAATGCTGGATGAAGGAGAATTTGAAGACCACGCACTATGCGGATGGAACGGGAATATCATTAGGCACTACCACTTCAAGTACGGTGGCTTACTATTATGCGCCAACGAATGGATACGGACTTCTTTACAATTGGGCGGCGGTGATGCATGGTGCTTCCAGTTCCAATTCCAATCCGAGCGGCGTGCAGGGTATCTGTCCGAACGGCTGGCATGTGCCGAGCGACACGGAGTGGGATGAGTTGAAATACTATGTGGGCAGCCGGAGCGACTACGTGTGTGGCAGCGACAATACCAATATTGCCAAGGCACTTGCTGACACAACAGCATGGTATCCCAGTACGAAAGATTGTGCGGTGGGTAATGAGCCCAGTACCAACAACGCCACCGGTTTCGGGGCGTTGCCTGTCCGCATCTACGGCAGCAGTGGCTACTACACCAGCGGCATAGTCGCCTACTTTTGGAGTGCCACTGAGGGTGAAAGCGGAAACGCGTTGTCTCGCTACCTGTACTACAAGTACACCACGTTGAATCGCCACAGCAGCGATAGCGAAAAAGAAAATGGTTATTCCGTCCGCTGCCTGCGCGATTAAATTCTGCATTCATAATTCAACATTCTGCATTACAAAAGGGTGTGGCCGTGGGGGGCTGCGCCCTTTTTTCATTGTTGAATGAAGAATAAAAAATTACCGGTCAGTGTTTTGATATTAAAAAAAATGTATTTTTGCAGTCCTAGAACCCGCCAAGCCTCTCTACGATGCTCAAATGTGCGGGTCGTTTTTTTTAGTTGAAAACAATGTTTATATTATGGAAACGAAAATACCTTACGGAAAATCTTTCAAGACATCCCCGGAACTTGTAAATCTCTTAAAATCAAGAGGTTTATTAATTTCAAAACCCTGAAATGGCAGCCAAATATATTGAAAACATTGGCTATTACCGGTTGTCTGCATACATGTATCCATTACTGCTAAAACCAAAGACAGATCATCGTTACAAAGCGGGCACATCATTTGACCAAGTGCTGATGTTGTACCGTTTTGACAAAAAGTTGCGCATTTTAATTTTCAACGAAATCGAAAAAATCGAAATCGCTGTGCGCAGTGCTATTGTTGAAACAGGATGTAAATTTACAAACAATCCCTTTGGGATGACAGATCAAACGAATTTCAAAGATATCACAAAATTTAATCACACATTAGCCCTAATAGACTCAGAGGTCAGCCATTCTCGAGAAGAGTTTATGACGCATTTTAAACAGAAATATAATGAAAAACACCCACCCGCATGGATACTCTCTGAAATACTTCCTTTCGGAGTGCTCACAAGCATCTACAGCAACATAACAAATATGCGATTGAAGAAATGCGTGGCTCAAAGATTTGGACTTCAAGTTTCTCCTTTTGAATCTTGGATTACGATAGTGACTCTGACTCGCAACGCTTGCTGTCACCATGCGCGTGTTTGGAACAAGCGCAATTCAATTCGACCAACATTGCCTAATCGTTTATCTAACCCTTGGATAAGCAGTGACACCGATCCTCTACGGATTTACTTTAACCTTTGTATCATCAAGTATTTCATCAATATAATATCTCCAGACAATGACTTGGTGCAGAAAATCAAATCCCTTTTGTCAGATTATCCCAATGTTGACCTCGCCGCCATGGGATTTCCGCACAGATGGGAAAAAGAACCGCTATGGTGCTGTCTCCGCGACTAAATCCAGACGTAAGACGTAAGACGTTAGAAGGGCGTGGCCGAGCGGGGCTGCGCCCTTTTTGCGATTTACGGTTTGCAGTTTGCGAGGAATGGCGTATCCCTCCTTCCCTTGCGAGTCGGAGGTTCCGTTTGGCCGGTCAAGGCGTCGCGTTAACGTTATGTTGTGGGTTTCGGCAATGCGTGTAGTTTCCGATAGGGCAGGGTGGCCAAACGGAATGGTGCATTTGCTGTTCGTTAATGACTATGCTGACGGGAGGGGCGTTTTCGTTTCATCCTGCCCTTGCCGGTACGTGGTTCTCGCAAAAAAAATTTCGTTTTGGTGGACAGCAATAAATTTTTTATATTTGTTGCCTATTATGGTGTATAGAGGGATGAATATGAAAATCTGTTATAACATATTAATCGTCAAAAGGTTATGCTTTCCTGTATTCGCAGGTCGGGTAGCTGTGAAAACACCATGTCCCTTACTCTTTTTTTGAGTTTCCCTCCTGCCTTTAGCGAAAAGGTGGGCGGGCAGCGTGATTCCTTGTTTAGGTTTTGTGAAGCAAAAATGTATTTGTGGAACAAAACAGTTACACGTCATTCATTAAAGCGTAAAATATTAGATTCATTAAAATATTAGGAGTATGAAAAAATTAATTACCACTTTCATCATCTCCGTGCTCTGCGCCCTTACCCTCTTTGCGCAGGCACCCGAAAAGTTCACCTATCAGGCGGTGGTTCGCAATGCGAGCAACGTGCTGGTCACTAACGCGCCCGTAAGGGTTCGCGTGAGCATTCTGCAAGGGAGTGCCAGCGGCAACGCCGTGTATGTGGAGACGCACACCGCCTCCACCAACGCCAACGGCCTGCTGACCATAGAGATCGGCGGCGGCACGGCACAGCAGGGCAGTTTTGTCGGCATCAACTGGGCTGACGGCCCCTTCTACCTGAAGACCGAGACCGACCCCGCCGGCGGCAGCAACTACACGGTCACCAGCACGCAGCAGCTGATGAGCGTGCCCTACGCCCTCTACGCGAAGGAGGCGGGCAACGGCTTCAGCGGCGACTACAATGACCTGACCAACAAGCCGACCATCCCGCAGAGTATCGGGGACTTGACGAACAATGCAGGCTATGTTACAGAGGACGATCTCCCGACAGTGCCCACCAATGTGAGTGCTTTCATCAACGATGCGGGCTATATCACGATGGATTCCATCCCTGCGCAGGTGAACGCCGACTGGAACGCCACGGAAGGCGCGGCGGAGATTCTCAACAAGCCCGCGAACGCGAACTTCGGACACGGGGTTGTGCTTACGAAGGTCAACAACGCGGCAGGCGCGACTGACATCACGGTGGGGTTCACCAACTACACGCTCATGACCGGCGGCGTGGTGTCGCTGTCGTTCACCAATGACGTGCCTGCCGGCGCGACCCTGAACATCAACAACCAGGGCGCGAAACCCATACACTATCGCGGCTCGGCCCTGACCGCTGGGGTTATCAAGGCGAACGACCGCTGTCTGTTCATGTACAATGCAACCGCAGGCCGCTACTTCCTGTTGGCGAACGACCGCTGGGGTGTGGATGTTGACGCCCTCGCCACGGTGGCCCACACTGGCAGCTACAACGACCTCACGGACAAACCGACTCTTGCCACGGTGGCCACCACTGGCAACTACAACGACCTGACTGGCAGACCGGAGATTAACAACGGCACGCTGACCATCCAGCAGAATGGCAGCAACTTGGGCACCTTCACCGCCAACCAGAGTGCCAACCAGACGTTGGACATCACCACGCCCACTCTCGCCGACATGCAGGCTCTCATCAACAGCAGCCTCGCTCCGCTACAAAACCAGGTGGACAACTTGCAGGGTCAAGTGGACACCTTGCAAGACCAAAAAAATGGCCTGCAAGAGGAACTCGACAACATGAATTTCGTCTGCGGTGTTTCCACGGTGAAAGACTACGACGGCAACGAGTACAACACGGTGAAGATCGGCAACCAGTGCTGGACGAAGGAGAACCTGAGGACCATGCACTACAGCGACGGTACCGAAATTCCCTATGGAGGCAACACCGTCAGCACCACTACGGGTTACCGCTACAACTACATTACCTCCACCATCCCATTCAAACAGCGCGGCTTCCTCTACAACTGGGCTGCGGTGATGCATGGGGAGGCTTCCTCCGATGCCAACCCGAGCGGTGTGCAAGGTATCTGCCCAACGGGCTGGCATGTGCCCAGCGACGCGGAGTGGACCCAGCTTGCCGACTTCGTGGGCAGCCAAAGCCAGTATTTGTGTGACGGCAGCGACAACACCTCCATTGCCAAGGCCTTGGCCTCCTCCGAATGGTGGAACAGCAGTTCCACAGACTGTGCTGTGGGCAACAATTCTGAAGGTAACAACGCCACGGGTTTCGCTGCGTTGCCTGCGGGTTTCCACCTCAGCGACAGTTACGTCAACAACCGCTACTACGCCGACTTCTGGAGTGCTACGGAGGCCTCCACGGGCTACGCTTGGGAACTTGAACTGGGCTATGGTAACGCCGTCGTGTACGGCGGCAGCACCTACGAGGGCTTCGGCCTTTCCGTCCGTTGCCTCCGCGACAACCTTTCTGTGAGCGACCAGCTGAACAGCGCCAACGAACAGATTGCGGCGCAGCAGGAGGAACTCGACAACCTCTCCCGCGCCTACGATTGTGAGCACAGCATTGTGATGGACTACGACGGCAACGTCTATAATACGGTGATGATTGGTGACCAGTGCTGGATGCGGGAGAACCTCCGCACCACGCACTACAGCGACGGTACGTTGATTCCCGATGGAGGTTCCACCACCAGCACCACCACTGGCTACCGCTACGACTACGCTACATCCACGATTCCGTTTGCGCAGCGCGGCTATCTCTACAACTGGGCTGCGGTGATGAACGGGACCTCCTCCTCCGATGCCAATCCGAGCGGTGTGCAGGGTATCTGCCCCACTGGTTGGCACGTGCCCAGCGATGCGGAATGGACACAGTTGACCGACTACGTGAGCAGCCGGAGCCAGTATTTGTGCGATGCCAGCGACAATACTTCCATTGGCAAGGCATTGGCCGCCCCTGCGTGGTGGAACAGCAGTTCCGCAGACTGTGCCGTGGGCAACAATCCCGGAGGTAACAACGCATCGGGCTTCAGTGCCGTTCCGGCAGGCTACCGCAGCGGTTCGTTGTTTTACGTCGCGGGCGACCTCGCCTATTTCTGGAGTGCTACGCAGCGCGCGAGCTACCCGGACTACGCCTTCTACCGCTACCTGAACTACCTTTACGCGGGTGTGTACCGGGGCTATTACTACAAGGACGACGGATATTCCGTCCGCTGTCTCCGCGATTAAAACAGTTAGTAGTTAGGAATTAGCAGTTAGTAGTTATGGGCGTGGCCGTGTGGGGCTGCGCCCTTTTTAATGATGAATTATGATGAATGATGAATGAGACGATGAGACGATGAAAGACGATGAATCATACGAAGAACCATATATAAAACCGGCATGAGACAAACGTAGAACGAAAGAACTACTATAAACTTTCAAACCGAAAAAGCCCAAGTCCAAAAGGGCTGCAAGCCCGACACGTGTCAGTTCAGGGTGAACGCAGTGAGCCCTGGGACGGATAACGACGATGAGGCGATGAGACGATGAAAAGCGATGAAGGACGATGAAACGGTGAGGCAAGTGCGATTAAGCAGTTGTCAGCCGTTTACTGACGTAGAAACCGGCCACGGCACCATTCCCCTTCTGTTTCAGAAGGGGTGGCCGCAGGCCGGGGTAGTAATATAAAAACATCAGAATTCCTTGTGGAAAAATGACCATCATCAACAAGGAATCGTCTTTTGTTCAATGATGAATGGTGAACGTTTGGCGGACGTTGTAGAGACGCAAAATTTTGCGTCTCTACGGGTTGGGGAACGTTATTCTGTGCCTTGGCAGGTTTGTCGTGTTCCGTTAATCCCTGCCCTTGCGGATCCGAGGTTCCGTTTGGCCGGACAGCGCATCGCTTTTTCGTTAGGGCGTTGGCTGTCGGAAGCGCGTGTTGTTTTCGGTAGGGGAGGGTGACCAAACGGAATGGTGCAGTTGCTGGTCGTTATTGTTTGCACTTGCTGGTATCGTTGTTGATTGTTAATCCCTGCTCTTGCGGGTTATCCGGTCTATCGTTGTTGACCGCCCTTTCGGGTTGCCCGTTTTTCGGCAATCACAGTACTATCGGAACATGGGGTATCGTTAATCACTTCGCTGGCGAGTTACTCTGTTTGTCGTTGACCTTTGCGCTGGCGTGCAACCAATGCACCATTCCGTTTTGCCGGAAAAGGGAAGCGTTGAACCGCAAGGGTGGTCAAAAACTGTCAGGGCAGGCGATGACCCGTGAGAGCAAGGTTGCAAAATGGAATCTCCGTCTCGCTAGGGCTGGCTCTGGCGGGGATGTTGCGCTTCCATTTCATCCCGCTCATACGAGAGATCAACCATTGAATCACACACCACAATTTCCCGCAAAAAAATTCAATTTCGCATTAAAAAATTTAGTATTTTTGCGAGGGTAATATATTGTGCATATTATTTCAAAAAAAATTTATAACAAACTAAATACCAATCAAATATGGCAATGCAAGATAAAATCAACGAGCTTTTGTCCTTGAGGGAGAAGGCTCGTTTGGGCGGCGGTCAAGATAAGATTGACAAACAGCACGCCAAAGGCAAATATTCCGCGCGGGAGCGCATCCTGATGTTCCTCGATGAGGGCAGCTTTGAGGAGTTCGACATGTTCGTGACCCACCGCTGCGTGAACTTCGGCATCGAGAAGGACAAATTCCTGTCCGACGGCGTGGTGACCGGCTACGGCACCGTGAACGGCCGTCTGGTCTATGTTTTCTCACAAGATTTCACCGTGTTTGGCGGTTCTCTTTCCGAGACCTTCGCCGCGAAGATCTGCAAGGTGATGGACCAAGCCATGAAGGTCGGCGCTCCCGTCATCGGCTTCAACGACTCCGGTGGAGCCCGTATTCAGGAGGGTGTCAACAGTCTGGCCGGCTATGCCGAGATCTTCCAACGCAATATCCTGGCTTCCGGTGTGGTTCCGCAAATCTCCGCCATCTTCGGACCTTGTGCCGGCGGCGCCGTCTATTCCCCCGCATTGACCGACTTTATCATGATGGCGCAGAACTCCAGCTACATGTTCGTGACGGGTCCGAAGGTCGTGAAGACCGTCACTGGCGAGGACGTGTCTGTTGAGCAGCTCGGCGGCGCGACCATCCACTCCACCAAATCCGGCGTGGCGCAGTTCTCCGTTCCCGACGAAGAGACGGGTATCGCCTTGCTGCGCGACCTCATCGGCTATCTGCCCTCCAACAACATGGAAGAGCCCCCGTATGAGCCCACCGAAGATCCCATTAACCGCTTAGAGGACAGCCTCAACTCCATCATCCCCGACAACCCGAACCAGCCTTACGACGTGAAGGATGTGATCGGCGGCATCGTCGATGACGGCAAGTTCCTCGAAGTGCATGCCACCTACGCACAGAACATCGTGGTCGGCTTTGCCCGTTTCAACGGCATGGCCGTGGGTATCGTGGCCAACCAGCCCAAGTGCATGGCCGGCGTGCTCGACATCAACGCTTCCCGCAAGGGTGCGCGCTTCGTCCGTTTCTGCGATGCCTTCAACATCCCGTTGGTGACGTTGGTTGATGTTCCCGGTTTCCTGCCCGGCACCGGCCAAGAGTACGGCGGCATCATCCTGCACGGTGCGAAACTGCTTTACGCTTACGGCGAGTGCACCGTGCCGAAAGTCACCGTCATCCTGCGCAAGAACTACGGCGGTGCATACTGCGTGATGAGCTCCAAACACCTGCGTGGCGATGTGAACTACGCATGGCCGACGGCTGAGATCGCCGTGATGGGCGGCAGCGGCGCAGCTGAAATCCTCTATGGTTCCCAGATGAAGAAAATCGAGGATGCCGGCGAGCGCAAGAAATTCCTCGACGAAAAAGTCGAAGAGTACCGTCAGAAATTCTCCAACCCATACGTGGCCGCGCAATACGGTTACATTGACGATGTCATCGAGCCGCGCAACACCCGTTTCCGCGTGATCCGCGCCCTCGAATCGCTGCGTAACAAACGTTTAGAGAATCCTGCCAAGAAACACGATAACCTGCCGTTGTAATCAATCCCGTAGGGACGCGATTCATCGCGTCCGTGAATCGGACACGATATTAAAATTCGAACACGATATTAAAATTCGGACGCGATAATCAGAAAATCGGACGCGATAAATCGCGTCCCAACAATAAAAAAAACAATAAATTCAGAGATTTATGAAATCGATTTACAAATATATCTTCACCGTTGTCGCGCTGTTCGCCGTCACCGCCACCTTCGGGCAGTCGGTACACGACCTGCGTCTCAACGAGATGATGATCAAGAACGAGGATAACTATGCCGACGAGTATGGCCGTCACGTGCCGTGGGTGGAGATTTTCAACACCGCCTACAATACGGTCAACATCACCGGCTGTTATCTCACCGACGACACGACGGGTCTGGCCAGAGCCGGCAAAAAAGGCGGCGAAATCCCGGCCCGCTGGTACCGTATCCCCACGGACCAGAAAATGTACATGCCCCAGCGCAGCTTCCTGATTTTCTATCTGGACAATTCACCGCTATACGGACCTTACCACACCAACTTCAACCCGGCAGAGTCGCAAACACGCTATATTGCGCTCATCAGTGCCGACGCCAAGGAACTGCTTGATTTGGTGGTATATCCGACAGAACTGCGCGACACTTGCCGTTCTTTTGGTTACGTAATGGACGGTGCCCGCGACTCAAAGTCTTTCAAGCAGGGCAAACGACAAGCTGGCGAACTGGCCTTTCTGGATGACTTCACCCCAGCTTCCTCCAACGAGACGGGCGCGAAAATCTCCAAACAGGAGAAACTCAAACGCGACGACCCCTACGGTATAGGCATGGCCATCATCTCCATGGCAGTGGTGTTTTCAGCACTCATCATGATTTACATCATGCTGAAAATCTTCAATTACGTCAGCCGCCGCTCCACCCAGAAGTCCAAAGCCAAAGCAGAGACAGCCACTGCGAAAGTCGCCGCAGTGAAATCCGATGACGACAAAGAGGTAGAGGCAGCCAACGCGGAGGAGATCGCCGCCATCGGCGTGGCCCTGCACCTGCACTTCGGCAGCATGCACGACGAGGAGAGCGAGGTCATCACCATCAACATGCCCTCCAAACACTACTCGCCGTGGGCTCAAAAAGAACTTACCATGAAGAGAAATCCCAGAAGATAATCACCAAAATCAGAGATAAAGAATATGAAAACCTATAATTTTAAGA
>JAEEGG010019809.1_pt1 | contig 13521 bp, 12 predicted proteins | sample 9134161 | NCBI WGS metagenome assembly JAEEGG01 (sample SAMN16246543, study PRJNA631951) | gut metagenome | biome: gut microbiome; feature: rumen; material: CR-attached | host: Bos | place: Iran: Karaj | collected 2018-10 | reverse complement strand
GGGGTTGGGCTTGGCGGCCAATTCGGCCAGGGCCTTGTCAAACTTTTCGCGCACCGTGGTGATGCGTTCTCCTTCCAGGGCTTCCACCTGGTCGTAGAGCTTGAGGATACCGTCTACGCGGCCGGTAACGTCTTTATACAGGGCTTTTCCCTCGTTGGCGCGGTAGGCGCAGAGCTGGTTCAATGCTTCGTCCAGGGCGGCCGAAACCTTGGGCCATTCTTCTTCCGTTATGATATCGGCCTTCTTGGCGTCCACTACGTCGGGCAGGCGGAGGATGGTGCTGGCCAGGATGCTGGGATCGAGTTCCTTGCCCAGGGCCTTGACGGTGCTCTGCCAGTAGGCGTTGAACACGTCTGCGTTGATGGTGTGGGCGGTGTCGGAGGCTCCGGCTTCAAAGCTGATATAGAGGTCTATGGTGCCGCGGACCAGCTTGTCGGCCAGGCGTTTGCGCACTTCCAGCTCCTTGTCTTTGGGGAGGAGGGAACTCTTGAGGTTGATATCGGCGCTTTTGCCGTTGAGGGTGCGGATTTCCAGGGTAAGTTTTCCGGCTTGGAGCTGGGCTTCGGCCTTTCCGTAGCCGGTCATCGATTGAATCATTCTCTAGTCTCTTTTAAAGATATCTCGGGTGTATACTTTTTCTTTTACGTCTTCCAGCTGCTCGTCAAAGCGGTTGGCTATGATGGCGTTGGACTGGGCCTTGAAGGCCTCCAGGTTGTTCACCACCGGCGAACCAAAGAAGGTGGTGCCGTCTTCCAGGGTGGGCTCGTACACTATCACGTGCGCGCCCTTGGCCTTGATGCGCTTCATAATGCCCTGGATGGCGCTCTGGCGGAAGTTGTCGGAGCCGGACTTCATAGTGAGGCGGTACACGCCCACCGTCACGTCCTTCTCCTGTGCCGTTGCATAGGTGTTGTTGGGGCCGTAGTAGCTGTAGTAACCGGCCTTGGACAGAACGCGGTCTGCTATGTAGTCCTTGCGCGTGCGGTTGGATTCCACGATGGCCTGGATGAGGTTCTCGGGTACGTCGTTGTAATTGGCCAACAGCTGCTTGGTGTCCTTGGGAAGGCAGTATCCGCCGTATCCGAAGCTGGGGTTGTTGTAATGCGTCCCAATTCGGGGATCCAGGCATACGCCCTCAATGATGGCCCTGGTATCCAGGCCCTTCATCTCTGCATACGTGTCCAGCTCGTTGAAGTAGCTCACCCGCAGCGCCAGATACGTGTTGGCAAACAGCTTCACAGCCTCCGCCTCCGCGGTTCCCATTAGAAGGATAGGAACGTCCGGCTTTAAAGAACAGTCTTTTAATAAATTGGCAAACTCCGAAGCAGAAGAGTCTAGTTCGGCGGAAAATTGGTTTTTCGCAAAGCCTTGCGAAAAATAATTTTCCGCAGAACGATTGTTCACGCCTACAATTATACGGGACGGATAGAGGTTGTCGTACAGGGCCTTACTTTCACGTAAGAATTCGGGGGAGAAGAGGAACTTTCCGGTGGGGTATTTCTCTTCAAGAGAGTGGGTGAAACCTACCGGAACCGTACTCTTGATGACCATTACGGCCTCGGGGTTCACTTCCAGCACCAACTTGACCACTTCTTCCACGTGGGACGTGTCAAAGAAATTCTGCTGGGGGTCGTAGTTGGTGGGGGTGGCAATCACCACAAAATGGGCCCCTTTATACGCCTCCCTGGCGTCCAGGGTGGCGGTGAGGCTGAGCGGCTTCTCACGGAGAAACTGTTCAATGTACTCGTCTGCTATGGGGGATTCCTTGCGGTTGATTTTGGCTACCTTTTCCGGTACAACGTCCACGGCTACCACCTCACTCTTTTGGGCTAGGAGGGTGGCCAGGCTCATTCCTACGTATCCGGTTCCTGCAATGGCAATTTTCATAGGCACAAATTTAAGCAAAAAATTGCTAACTTTGAGGAAATGGAAAAGATTCAGATAACCGTGGCTCCTCACGGGGCCGAACTCCGGGGTCTCCGGCGGGGAAACCGGGAGTATATGTGGAACGCCGACAAGGCATTCTGGGGGCGTGTGGCGCCCATTCTGTTCCCGGTGGTGGGTCTCCCGGCCGGGGAAACGCTACGCATTGGCGGCAAGGCTTTTCAGATGCATCAGCACGGCTTTGCGCGCGATGTAGACTTCACAAAAGTAGGGGATGCCTGGGTGTATGAGCAAAAGGAACCCCGGGAGAACTATCCCTATACCTTTATTCTGGAAGCCCGCTATCCGGTTACGGACAAGTCCGTGACCTGCCATTGGACGGTTCGGAATACTTCGGCCTGTACTATGCATTTCTCCATTGGCGCGCACCCGGCTTTCCTGATGCCGGATTATAAGGCCGATGACCCCGTGCACGGGTATCTCCAGTGCTTCGACCACCAGGGAAAGGTGGTTGAACCTACCGCTTACACTTATCTGGAAGGCGGGCTGCGGGTTCCTTCGGCCCCTACTGTGGTGCCCAATGAGAAGGGTCTGATTGTCCTCTCCGGAGAGACTTTTAAGGCCGATGCTTTTCTGCTGGAACGCTCCAAAGTGGCTTCCGTAGCGCTGCTGGACAAGGAAAAGAAGGAGGTTCTGCGGGTCAATTGCCCCCAGGCCGAAGCCTACGGTCTGTGGGCTCCGTACAAGCCCGGCTGCCCGTTCGTTTGCATTGAACCCTGGTGCGGAATTGCAGACCTGAAGGGCTTCACGGGAGACATCTCGGAGCGCGATTGCAACCACTCGCTGTCCCCTGGTGAGTCCTATGAATTTGCTTACGAAATTGAGCTTCCGTAGTTTGGTTTATCAGCGGAGTTTACTTATCTTTGTAGATGCGGTTAAGGATGCCCGCAACATTAATTTAACACATTAGCGTATGGCAAAAGAAGCTGAAGGAACTGGAATCAACGCCGCCAAACTCAAGGCGCTCCAGGCAACCATTGACAAGATTGAGAAAGACTACGGAAAGGGAACCATTATGAAGCTGGGAGACCAGCCGGAATGGGATTCTACTCAGGTAATTCCCAGCGGTTCCATTTCGTTGGACCACGCTCTGGGCATCGGGGGATACCCTAAAGGCCGTATCATAGAGATTTACGGACCGGAGAGCTCCGGTAAAACCACGCTGGCCATCCACGCCATTGCAGAGGCACAGAAGGCGGGCGGCATTGCGGCCATCATCGATGCAGAGCACGCCTTTGACCGCACCTATGCCAAGTCCCTGGGCGTAGACCTGGACACCCTGCTCATCTCGCAGCCGGATAACGGAGAACAGGCCCTGGAAATTGCAGACAACCTCATCCGCTCGGGTGCCGTTGACATTGTGGTCATTGACTCCGTGGCCGCCCTTACTCCCCGTGCAGAAATCGAGGGAGAGATGGGAGACAACAAGGTGGGTCTGCAGGCCCGTCTGATGAGCCAGGCCCTGAGAAAACTCACCGCCAACATCTCCAAGACCAACACCTGCTGCATCTTCATCAACCAGCTGCGTGAGAAGATTGGCATTATGTTTGGCAACCCCGAGACAACCACCGGCGGTAACGCCCTTAAGTTCTATGCCTCCGTGCGCCTGGACATCCGCCGCACCACCCAGATCAAGGACGGTGAGGAAGCCCTGGGCAACCACGTAAAGGTAAAGGTGGTCAAGAACAAGATGGCTCCGCCCTTCAAGAAGGCCGAGTTTGACATTGTGTTTGGTGAAGGCATCTCCCGCAGCGGAGAAATCGTGGACCTGGGCGTAGAGCTGGGCATTATCCAGAAGAGCGGCTCCTGGTTCTCCTACAACGACACCAAGCTCGCACAGGGCCGTGAAGCCGTCAAGAAGCTTATGATGGACAACGTAGAACTGGCCGAAGAAATTGAAGCCAAGATTCGCGAAGCCCTCGCTAACGTGCAGGACTAATCCCTAGCGCGCATTACATAAAAGAGCCAGACTCCACAGGGTCTGGCTCTTTTGTATCTATTAATCTGGGACTATCAGCCCTTGGGGGCAAACAGTTGGGAGAAGCTGGGGATGGGCATGGGCCCGAAGCTCGGATCATCGGGATTGTAAATATACAGATTGATGTAGCGATTGCCTTCCTCATCCACATCTACCTTGAAGAAGAGCTTGAGACCACCCATAAAGGTGAGATCCAGGCCTTCGGTGGCCTTGTCCAGATAGTACTGGGCGGTGATGTCTCCCATAAAGGAATCAATGTGCTTTAAGGCATGAGCGTAGTTGGAAGCAATCTGACGCACATCTACGGTACCGGTAACAGTGATGAGGTCAACAAGCAGGATATCTACATCCAGAACGATGGGATTGAAGATGCCTTTGGAGAAGCCAACGGAGCCGCTGATATAGGGGAATTCCTCCTGTTCCTCGGTCTTGGGTCTGGCTACGTAGATGTCAAGGTGCCAAGGGGTTTCGGACTGGTTGACCTTCACTATGAGGCTCTGGATAAATTCTTTGACTTCACAGATTTTGCACAAGCCGTCCAGGGTACTGGCAACGGACTTGACATCCATATTCTGCTCAGGTTCTGCAGCTACGGTTTGCTCCGGGGCAATTACCTCGGGTTCTTCTTGCACAGTGGGAGTTTCCATCTTTGCACAGGCGGCGATGCCCATAAGGGCAATGGCTGCAATGAATAATCTTGATTTCTTCATAATTTTATTGGTTAATTAGTTTTGTTCATTGTCTTCTGCCAGGGCTTTTTGGTAGCACTCTCGGCAGAGGGGTTCATAAGTGTCTTTCTCGCCCAGGACCACGAGTTTTTTGGAGGCCGAAAGGCGGTGTGATTGGTTGGCCAGCGATCCGCAGCGCACGCAGATAGCGTGGACCTTCTGTACATCTTCGGCTATGGCCATTAATCCGGGCATAGGGCCGAAGGGATTACCCAGGTAGTCCGTATCCAGGCCGGCTATGATTACGCGGATACCGCGGTTGGCCAGCTCCTGGCATACGCCAATAATGCTCTCGTCAAAGAACTGGGCCTCATCAATGCCAACTACCTCCACGTCGGGCTCAATCTGGAGCATACGGGAGGGCGTTTTGATGGGCGTGCAGGAAATGCTGTGGGAATCGTGGGAGACCACGTCAAGGTCCGAGAAGCGCTTGTCTACGGTTGGCTTGAAAGTGGCAATCTTCTGCTTGGCAAACTGGGCCCTCTTGAGTCTCCTTATGAGCTCTTCCGTTTTGCCGGAGAACATGGAGCCGCAAATTACCTCAATGCAGCCTGATTTTTTTGAATTTTCCAAAAACATTTCCGTATCTTTGTTGTTGACTACAAATATAGTCATTTATGGAAAAAACACAAAAAGAAACGCTCAAAGTCTTCCAAGAGGAGATTGAGAGCCTCAAAAAACAGATAGCCGCTCTGGAAGAGAGAATAGCCGCCCTCCAGGCTTCCCCCGTTGTGCCGGCCGAAGACGAAGAAGTGGATTTCACTGATATTCAGATAGGTATAGATGAGCCGGAGGTTGCACCCGAGCCCGTAGCAGAGCCCGAACCGGTGGTTGCCCCCGAGCCGGAACCGGTCATTGAACCGGAGCCCGAACCTGTTCTGGCACCTGAGCCGGAGCCGATGGCAGCTCCCGAACCGGAGCCGGAAGCCCCCAAAGCTTCGGCCCCTCAGGCACCTGCAGAAGACGATACGGCGCACCTGCCCTGGCGCACGGACAAGCCCGGCATTCCGGTTAAGAACATCCGCAGCGGCATCAGCCTGCTGGACCGCGCCCTGTTCATTGGCACTCTGTTCAAGGAAGACTTTGCGCTCTACGACCAAACCATAGCAGACCTCAACGCCATGTCCAGCCTGGACGAGGCCGTGGCCTATATCCGCGAGAAGTTCCCCCACTGGAACCTCAAGAGCGACGTGGTTTACCACTTTATGATGAGCGTCCGTAAAAAGCTGGGTTAGTGGCGGGTATCCTTTATATCGTCCCCACGCCGGTGGGAAACCTCCAGGATATGACCTTCCGCGCTGTGGAGGTCCTCAAGGAGGCAGATCTCATACTGGCCGAAGACACCCGTACCAGCTCTGTTTTGCTTAAGCATTTTGACATCCATCGGCCCTTACAGAGCCACCATAAATATAATGAGCACCAGACGGTGGAGCTGGTGAAGGAGCGTATCCTTTCCGGCCTTAACGTGGCGCTCATTTCCGATGCCGGCACCCCCGGCATCTCGGACCCGGGCTTCCTGCTGGCCCGGGCCTGTGCCCAGGAAGGTATTGAGGTTCAGACGCTTCCCGGCGCCACCGCCTGCATTCCTGCCATCGTTTCCAGCGGCCTGCCGTGCGACAAATTCGCCTTTGAAGGCTTCCTGCCCCAGAAGAAAGGCCGGCAGACGCTGCTGCAGGAACTTTCTACAGAAACCAGAACCATGGTGTTTTACGAGTCCCCTTACCGGCTTGTGAAAACCCTGGAACAAATGGCCCAATTCTTTGGCCCGGACCGTCTCTGCTCCGTAGCCCGTGAAATCTCAAAAGTTCACGAAGAGCATCGCAGAGGCACTTTGGAAGAGGTAGCGGACTGGTTCCGCGCCCACGAACCCAAAGGCGAAATCGTACTAGTTGTAGCCGGGGCCCATCCGGCGAAACCCGCTAAGAAGAGGCGTTACGATGGAGGGGAAGAAGAAACAGACACCGACTAGCAGTTTCGTTGCCGGAGCCATTGCCCTGCTATTCCTGATTATCGGTTATGAGGTAGCCCTGTTTGTGCACAAGGCCGCCGTTCTCCGTATAGCCGCCAACCGGGACCATCCGGATACGGTGTACGTCTATGAGAGATTCCCGGTCAAGCCGGGAATGACGGACAGTACCGTCATGGCCGACCCCGATCGGCCATCTATAGTGCGGCACGAGGCTCCTCACGAGCCGGCTGTAGTGGCGGTGCGGGAGAAAGTAGCCCCCCGTAAGGTGGAGAGTTTCCGCTTCAATCCCAACACGGTTAGCGTGGAGGACCTCCAGCGGCTGGGCTTCTCCCAGAAGCAGGCGCAATCCATTGAGAACTACCGCAATAAAGGCGGTCGGTTCCGCCGTCCGGCAGACTTTGCCAAGAGCTTTGTGGTAGCCGATTCCGTGTACAAACGGCTGGAAAAATACATTGATATTCCACTATTGGATATCAATAAGGCCGATAGCGTCGCTCTCCTGGCCCTACCCGGTATCGGCCCTTATTTTGCCGGAAAGATGGTGAATTATCGGGAGCGGCTGGGCGGTTATTCGTCTCCGGACCAATTGCTGGAAATCTATCACTTTGACCAGGCCAAACTAGACGGGCTTAAGGATCTCATCACCTGCTCGCCGCCGGAGCCTTATGCCCTTTGGAGGCTGCCGGAGGAGGATTTGGCCCGTCATCCGCACATATCCAAGGCCGAAGCCCACGGCATCGTCCTCTACCGCCAGCACAATGCACCCAAGGCCTGCACGGTGGAGGGCTTACGCAAAGCCGGCGTGCTCTCGGAAGAGCATTCTGCCGCTCTGTCCCGTTGCCTCATCGCCCCAGCGGAGTGACAGGTCAGGGGGGACGGTTGATAATTCTAGACAAAATATGTATTTTTGTGGGTATGAAAGAGCGGTTGTTAGGAAAAACCCCGGAAGAGTTGGCAGTTATTGCCAAGACCCACGGCTTGCCTGCGTTTGCGGGTAAGCAGATGGCGCAGTGGCTGTACCAGAAGCGGGTGAGGAGCATTGAGGAGATGACCAACCTTTCCAAGGCCGGTCGTGAAGCCCTTAGCCAGCAATATGAGGTGGGCTATGTGGCCCCCATTGACGTGCAGACGTCCAAGGACGGCACCAGGAAGTACCTGTTCCCCGTTCTGGAAGGGGAGTGCATTGAGGCGGTGATGATTCCGGACGATGACAGAAAGACGCTCTGCGTGAGTTCGCAGGCGGGGTGCAAGATGGGCTGCAAGTTCTGTATGACGGGCCGGCAAGGTTTCCACGGCAATCTGAGCGCGGCAGACATCCTGAACCAGTACTTTGCCATTGACGAGGCAGGGGAGTTAACCAATACCGTCTTTATGGGTATGGGTGAGCCGCTGGACAACTGGGACAACGTGAAGCGGGTGATAGAGATCCTGACCGCCCCCTGGGGCCTGGCCTGGAGCCCCAAGCGCATTACGCTAAGTACCATTGGCGTGCTGCCCAAGCTCAAGCAGTTCCTGGACGAGAGCAAGTGCCACCTGGCCGTGAGCCTGCACAATCCTTTCCCGGAAGAGCGGGCAGAGATGATGCCCGTTCAGAAGGCGTGGTCCATTACGGAAGTGGTGCGGCTCATCAAGCAGTACGATTTCACGGGCCAGCGGCGGGTGAGCTTTGAGTACACGGTGTTTGAGGGCTGGAACAACACCCCCAAACACGCCGACGAACTCCTGAGACTGCTCAAGAACCTGGAGTGCCGGGTCAACCTGATCCGCTTCCACAAGATCCCTGATTTCCCTTACGGAACGGCTCCCGACCCTGTGATGGAAGCCTTCCGAGACAGACTGAATGCCGGTGGCCTTACCGCCACCATCCGCGCTTCCCGCGGAGAAGATATATTTGCCGCCTGCGGATTGCTCGCAGGAAAACACAAAGAACAATGAAAAAACTGATTTCCATCCTTTTGCTGATCCTTCCCCTGGCTGCTATGGCCCAGAATACGGAGGAATACTCTTCCTTCGGCCTGGATGCCAAGGATGCCAAGGCTGTGCGTGAGATTCGCTACAAGATGTCCCAAATCCGGAAGACGCGTCCTACCGTGGCGCTGGTGCTTTCCGGCGGCGGTGCCAAGGGTGCTGCCACCGTGGGCGTGCTCAAGTACCTGGAAGAGTACGATATCCCCGTGGATATGGTGGTGGGAACCAGTATCGGCGGCCTGCTGGGCGCCCTGTATGCCTTGGGCTACGATGCAGATTACCTGGACGACCTCATCCACAACATTGACTGGGACAAGGCCCTGAGCGACAAGCTGGACAAGCAGTATATCTCGTATGCCCGCCGCCGCTACAAGGAGAAATATATGCTCTCCTTCCCGTTCTATTACAGCAAGGCCGACTATCAGCAGTACCTGGCCGGCGATGCCCCCTTTGCAGAAGGCCGAAGCCGCGAACTGGACCTGGGTGTCAAGTCCAAGAAGAGAAAGTATTCCTTTGACGACCTGGCCAAGGAGAACCTGATGGGCAGTCTGCCGTCGGGCTTTGTGTTTGGCCAGAACGTGAACCAGATCATTACCAGCCGTACGGTGGGGTACAGCGACTCCACGGACTTCTTCAAGTTCCCCATTCCCTTTGCCTGCGTAGCCACGGATATGGCTTCCGGCAAGGCCAAGGTATGGCACTCCGGTTCCATCAATCTGGCTATGCGCTCCACTATGAGCATTCCCGGCCTGTTTGCCCCGGTGCGTACCAACGGAATGGTGCTGGCCGACGGCGGTATGCGCAACAACTTCCCGGTAAACATTGCCCGCGAGATGGGAGCCGACATCGTGATTGGCGTTGACCTCTCTTCGGCCAGTCTGCAGGCCAACGAGATCCAGAACCTGGCCGATATCCTGGCCTCGTCTATGGACCTCCTCTCCAACGACGTATTTGACCGCAACGTGCATGAGGTGGATTTATACATCCATCCCGACCTGACCGGCTACAATATGCTCAGCTTCAACGAGGTGGCTGTAGATACTATGTTTGTAAGAGGTTACAAGGCCGCCGAGGAAAAGGCCGATTTGCTCAAAGCCCTCAAGAAGAGGATGGGCAATGCCGGCAGAAAACTCAACGCCAAACCTGCCGTTGACATTGGCCAGAAGGATGTCCTCATCAGTGAGGTGGTGGTGGACGGCGTTCCCTACCAGGAAGGAGAACTGCTCCGCGATAAGATGCACGTGAAGGCCGGTATGCGCGCCAGCAAGTGGATGATTGAGAAGGACGTGGCCACCATCTTTGGCAAGGGCGCTTACGACTATGTGAACTATGAACTGAGAGGTACGGAAGAGCCCTACAAACTGCGTATTTACTGCAAGAGGGGCCCTATGCACCAGATTGGTTTCAGCGCCCGTATGGATACGCGAGACCTGGTGTCCCTCCTCGTGAACGTGGGTCTCAATACCCGCGCCGTGAGCGGCCATTCGCTGGATCTGACGGCCCGTATAAGCACCAATCCTTATCTGGATGTGACGTACGCCTATAATGCGCCGCACTTTACCACGTTCAATGTCAGGTCTATGGTGCGTTACTCCAACCGGATGAACCTTTACAACGCTACCGATCGTTTCAATACGTCGTTCCTGCTGGCCACCCAGGAGCTGTTCCTGTCCAACCTGCATCTGTCGGTAATGGATATCAATCTGGGTATCAGAAATCAGTATTTCCGCCTCTATGACATCCTTTCGTCCAGTACAGCCGGTACGTATAACGTGAAAGATAAGGTAGACTATCCCAGCGCCTTCCTCAGTGCCCGTCTGGAGACCCTGGACAACAGCTATTTCCCCACAAGGGGCGTATCGTTTGGTATAGGCGCCGATGCCATCTGGAGAGTCTTTGACAAGGACGCCCCCACCAAGTGGATTGGCTCGTTCTCGGCCGACGGCAAGTTCCCCGTCAGCTTTGGAGAGCGCTTTACTATGATTCCCAGCTTTGCGCTGCGCTTTGTATTCGGCCCTGATATTCCTCTGATGTACTCCAACATCATTGGCGGTGAGATGGCCGGCCATTATATTGAGCAGCAGATTCCGTTTATGGGCTTCAACGATGTGGCCCTGTGCCAGGATCACCTGGGGCTCACCCGTATGGAACTCCGTTACGAGGTGGCTAGCAACCACTATCTCTCGGGTATTGGCAATGTCTCGCTGGACTGCGACAGCTTTAAGACCATTGGTCAGGGCCGAGTCCTCTGGGGCGTGGGTGCCGGCTACGGTTGGAATACCATTGTGGGTCCGCTCAAGGCCCAGATCTTCTGGTCTTCCCTTACCAAGAAGGCTGGCTTCTATCTGTCGTTCGGTTACAACTTCTAGTATGGACGCCGCCCGCTGCCTGAGCCGCCTGCAGAAGCTCTGTTCCAAGGCAGAGTATTGCAGGGCCGATATCTACCGCAAGGCCCTCAAGGACCTGGAGGGAGATGAGGAAGCCGCCGCCAAGGTGGTTGAGGCTTTGCAGGCCGATAAGTACATAGATGACGCGCGCTACGCCGCTGCCTATGCCCGGGAAAAGGCTACGCTGCAGGGCTGGGGCCCCGTGAAAATCCGCTTTCAGCTGCGCGGAAAGGGTGTTTCGGACGCTGATATTGCCGCTGCATTGGAGGAGATTGAACACGACAAGGCCGAAGCCCGTCTGGCCAAACTGCTCGAGTCTAAGGCCAAGACGTTAAAAGGCGACCCCCAGGGTCGCCTTAAGCTCATCAAGTTTGCCCTTTCAAGGGGCTATGACTATGATGTAGTTAAAAAAATGGTACAGCCGTAAGCCGCTTTCTGTTTTTAAATCTGTCATTTATCTTCGCAACCTACCCCCCGGCATCGGACGGGCCGCCCTCATCTGCCGGTATATTTGGTCTTGCAGGCCCGGACAACGTACCCGCTGTATGTCGCCATACAACGTCGTGAGCTCTTGCCTCGCGTTTTCACCCTTACCTTCTAGAATGTTTTTGCTCCCTTCGGTCGCATAAATATTCCGAAATTATCGTCACACGATAATTTGGCGGTTATTTTCTGTTACGTTGCCTAAAGATTACTCCCTACTGTGCTTTCCACAGGCGGGTGCCCTTTCCTGTGCGGACTTTCCTCAGCTTGCGCCGCGACAGATCGCTGTACCAGTATTCTTACTTAATTCTCTTGCGGATGGCGGCGGTTTCTTTCTCGTAACCGGGCTTCTCCAGCAGAGCAAACATATTCTTCTTGTAGGCCTCTACACCGGGCTGGTTGAACGGATTCACACCCAGAATGTAGGCGCTGATGCCGCAGGCGAACTCGAAGAAGTAGAGCAGACCGCCCAGGTTGAAGGCGTCTACCTTCTCCATGTTCACGGCCATCTGGGGAACGCCACCGTCAATGTGAGCCAGCTGGGTTCCGAGTTCGGCCATATGGTTGCAGTACTCCACGTGCTTACCGGCCAGGAAGTTGAGCTGGTCCAGGTTCTGGTTGTCGCTCTCGATGACCACGCTGCGCTGGGCGCTGTCCACGTGCAGGACGGTCTCAAACATAAGGCGGCTGCCTTCCTGGATGAACTGGCCCATCGAGTGAAGATCGGCCGTATTATTCACGCTGGCAGGGAAGATGCCCTTGCCATCCTTGCCCTCGGACTCGCCGTAGAGCTGCTTCCACCATTCGGCCACATAAGTGAGCTTGGGGTTGTAGTTCACCAGAATCTCGGTGCTCTTGCCCAGTTCCGTGTTGAGGTAGTTACGCATGGCGGCGTAGATGACGGCGGGGTTCTTCTCGGACTTGATACCCAGGCCCGTGCAGGCATCCTGGGCGCCTTCTACCAGGGCGCGTACGTCGTAACCGGCTACGCAGATGGGCAGCAGGCCCACGGGAGTGAGCACGGAGAAACGGCCGCCCACGTTGTCGGGCACTACAAAGGTCTCGTAGTTCTCCTGGGTGGCCAGGGTCTTGAGAGCGCCTTTGGCTGCATCGGTAATGGCTACGATGCGGTCTGCGGCTTCGGCCTTGCCATAGCGGGCCTCGATGTGCTGCTTCACAATGCGGAAGGCCACGGCGGGCTCGGTGGTGGTGCCGCTCTTGGAGATGACGATGCAGGCTACGTTACGCTCTGCGGCCAGGTCCATCAGTTCGGCGTAGTATTCCTCGGAGAGGTTGTTGCCGGCGAAGACCACCTCGATGCCGTCCTTGCGCTTGAGCTGCTTGGCGAAGCTGTGGCTCAGGGCCTCCATCACGCACTTGGCGCCCAGGTAGCTGCCGCCGATGCCGATGGCAATCACCAGGTCCACACCCTTGCGGGACCACTTGTCACGGATGGCCTCGTATTCGTGAAGCTCACGGTCCGTGATATAGCGGGGGAGTTTCTTCCAACCCAGGAAATCATTACCGGCACCGGTCTCGTTCTTGAGCACGTCGAAGGCTTCCAGGGCCTTGCCTACATACTCCTGATACTTGGCTTCGTCCACGAAGGACTCACATCCTTTAACGTCTACTTTGATCATATTGAGTTTAATTATTAAGATTCTACTAACTATTTTTAAGCGTGCAAATTTAAGCATTTCCAACAAATAATCCTTAACTTTGGAGTATTAAGCGAACAGGGAAGAAAACAATTGACCATTTTGAAACACACTTTTTTACTTTTGGGACTGTTGGTGGCCTGCACCCGGGTTCCCGTGCCCACTTTGGTGGATATTCCAGCCGGTAGTTTCCGGATGGGAAGTGAAAATCCGCCCATGCCGGAGTGGGACGAGGTCCCGCAGCAGGAAGTCACGCTGCCCGCTTTCAAAATGAGCGCCACGGAAATCACCAACGCCCAGTACGAGGCCTTTGACCCTTCTCACAAGTCCCTGCGCGGTTATAAGGGCTTTTCTCAGGCCGACGATGAGGCGGTGGTTATGGTCTCCTGGTCGGAAGCCACAGCCT
>JAEEGG010019808.1_pt1 | contig 13521 bp, 16 predicted proteins | sample 9134161 | NCBI WGS metagenome assembly JAEEGG01 (sample SAMN16246543, study PRJNA631951) | gut metagenome | biome: gut microbiome; feature: rumen; material: CR-attached | host: Bos | place: Iran: Karaj | collected 2018-10 | reverse complement strand
GGTAGTACTTGCCGTACCCCGGGTTGTTTGCGTTGGTGTTCTTACGAATGTTGATTTCGAATTGTGGATTTTTTACTGCCATAGGCTTTTCCTTTCTTTAAATTTTTTTTGGTTTGAGTTTTGTTGTTGCGACAATCTACATCGGTCTGCCGCTTCCCGCTTGCAATCCATCCTGAAACATCCCGTCTGCGCACTACTTTCAGCCCCATTTTTGAATCACGTTACAAAGGTAATGCTATTTTTTGACGAAAATCGAGTTGTTCCGAATTATTCAAGATAATTCCGAGTTATTCTCAAAATTTTTTCGTAACTTTGTAGTCGAAATCAAAAAACAACTAAAAATCAACCAATATGGACATCAAACCACGTACTTTCGGGCGTTCTGAACTCGCCCAGTGTTATTTCCCGAAGCTGAAGCCCATGACAGCTTGGGAAAAGTTGAAACTATGGCTGGATCTCAATCCCCGCCTGAAGCATCTCGCTGAACTCACCCGGCGCACGTTCACGCCCGCCGAAGTACAGCTGATCTACTCTGAATTCGGGGAGCCATAGTGCTCCCCGAGTTTGTCGGTAAGAAACTATGCGTCCAAATAAAATAAGCGGATAGTTTCTCAGTAAGAAAGACAAAAACGGATGAAGAGTAATCAATATCCGTATAAAGTCTACGTTATTAGGAAAAGAGTCAACCTCTCCAGTGAAAGTAGTCAACTGCTCTCAGAGAGAGAGTCAACCAAATCCGTATGAGAACGCTGTTCAACATTTCAACAATTCAACAATTGGTGTTTTCGAAAGGTGCAAAAAATCAACAAAGAAAATTTTAATTATATTATATATTATATATATAATATATAATATAATTAATATATATTTGACTTTAATTGTTGTCCTTTTCAACTTTCAAATTGTTGAAATGTTGAAATGTTGAAATGTTGAATTGTTGAAATGTTGTCACTTTGCTATATCAGCCATATCTGGAAATTACTCCACAACTAGGGGAACTAATTACTCAACAGGTTGTTGAGCAAAAGGGAAATGCAATTACTCCACAACTTTTGCAGCAAGTTGCTGCAAAATTGTTCTGCGCCTTGGGGGCTTCATATGCTGCTATGATGGTGTGACTCACGTATGGTTTTCTCGCTTTTGTTCCTAATTGTGTTAAATTCGAGTTAAAGAATGAAGGTGTTACAGTTTCTGCGACACCCAAAGCATTACCTTTGCACCATGAAACGATACATGGAGATTATATTTTTAAAGAAAGCGCTGAAAGTTTTGGAAATATAAAATATTTCCCGTATCTTTGCACGTTAGAAACAAATTGGTTATGGCAGTATCAGACGATAGAAAATATACAAAAGCATTTGTTCATGCCCTTTTGGAAGGCGTGAAAGGGAAAACTCTTGGCGCTGTTGACAAATCTCACCAATTTGCGCGCACTGAGAAAAGTGAGAAAATAACAGGTATCGCAGGCGATGTTATTGAACAGTCAGTCTTTGGTTATGAGCGAGACAGTAAACAAGAATGTGATATTATGCAAATCTTACCCAATGGCAACCTGCATAGTATTCAAGCAGTTCTGACTCTGAGAACCAATCGTAAGGCCAATCCCTTGTGTGGCCAAACAATTGTTTCTTGCTATCATATACAAACCAATGGGTTGAACGAAGAACACCTCCTGCTATTGCAAGATTATACTCATGTTCGTTATCTGGGTCATTTTTCAAAACTTCGAGCATTTGCTCCGTCGTAATCCATTTCTTTGCTTCCATAACTTTTTTTTCGGCAAAGGTCGGAGATCTTTTTGAAACAAACAAATATTTTAGATCACGTTAGATCAAACCAAATAGTAATTAAGAAACATTAGATCGATAGCTAAGGATATGGCAATACAAAGTGTATATAAGTTGGAAGGCAAGTCGCCTGAGGAGGTGAAGCAATCGTTCGTACATTACATGGGTGATAAGAATGCTACGTCCAAGCAAATAAAGGATGCAGCTAACAGCAGATATGTGAAGATAGATACCATTAGTGTTGTTAGTAGCATCTGCAAGAAGCAGTTTGGCGTGGACAACATATTCGAGATAACAGATGCTGGACGCATATCTGATGTGAGTGATGCTCTGACTTCGCTCATCAATGCTGGAGGTGATGAAGGAGAGGTTAAGGAATTGAAGAATAATCGCAGTTACGTTAACAAGTATCGTGACTTCCTGACATATTGCGCCAATCTGAGTGAAGAGGCTTTGGATTCCTCAACGCCCTACAACTTTGCCGATGACTCAGACAAGCCATTCATCGCAGAGGAGAAGTTTAATGAGATAGTGGAACTGCTGTTCCGTAAGAAGAATATCATTTTGCAAGGCGCTCCAGGTGTTGGTAAGACGTTCTTGGCAAAAAAGATTGCCTATCAGTTGATTGGCATGAAGAAGGATGAGAATATCGAAACCATTCAATTCCATCAATCGTATAGCTACGAGGACTTCATTCAAGGTATCCGTCCCACGATTTCTGGCGAATTCAAGGTACGGAACGGCATTTTCTACAACTTCTGCGAGAACGCTAAGGAACACCCAGAAGACACCTTCGTGTTCATTATCGATGAGATAAATCGAGGCAATCTGAGTAAGATATTTGGCGAGCTGATGATGCTGATAGAATACGACAAACGTTCACCTCGCTATGCGCTGAAACTGACTTATGGTGAAGAGAATAGTCCGCGTTTCTATGTGCCTGAGAACGTCTATATCATCGGTTGTATGAATACGGCAGACCGCTCAATTGCCATCGTGGATTATGCCCTGCGTCGTAGGTTTGCATTCTGCGATGTAGAGCCAGAGTTTGGCGAGACGTTCAAGAACTATCTGGGTACGGCTCTGAGCAAGGGCTTTGTGGATGATATTTGCATGAAGGTAAATCGCGTCAACGACATTATTCGCACTTCTTCATCGCTGGGCAAAGGCTTGGAAATTGGGCACAGCTATTTCTGCCAACTCAGTTCTGTGGATGATGAACAGGAGTGGTGGAAGTCCATCTGCAAATACGAATTGTTCCCATATCTACGTGAGATTTGCTTCGACAACGAAGAACTCTGTGGCGAATTATGCCACATACTAAGCGACTAACACGATATGCGCCAGATACCCATACAAAACATGTACTACATCCTGTGCTATGCATGGGGTATGGGTGAAATGCGTGGCAAGGTAAACGTTGGCATTGAGCGTTGCGATTCTATAGCCAACCTGCTTGTGCATGTTCTGCTAAATGCAACAGACGATTTGTTGAAGCGTGGATTATCGCAGGGCTATACGGTCTATGGAGCAGAAATGGACGGTATCAAAGGCAAAATCAATATTAGCGAGACGCTGAAACTGGGCAGATACAGGCAGGGTAGGATGTTTTGCAATTACGATGAACTATCGACAGACATTCTTGTCAATCAGGTTATTTATTCGACCTTGCGGGATGCTTTGAAGATTCGAGGCTTGTCTGAACAGAATGAAAGCAGGATGCTAACAACCATTCGCAGGATGCCTCAGATGAAGCGGATACAACTCTCTGAGAGTGTGTTTAAGTCAGTAAAGCTGAGCCGAAACAATTCGTACTATCAGTTTGCTATCAACATCTGCCGCCTAATTCATCAGTCATTGTTGCCTAATGAAAGTCTTTCTGGCAAATGGAACTTCACGGATTTGATAGATGACGAACGAGCCATGAACCGTATCTTCGAGAAATTCCTGATGAATTTCTACAAACAAGAATGCCGTGAGGAATATCCCGATGTCGGGCGTTCACATATACATTTCCAACTGACTCCATACGGCATGGCATTCGCCAAGAGTACCGATGAAGCCTATCGTTTGCTGCCAGTGATGGAAACAGACGTGACCTTATACAATCCTCGCACGAAGAAGAAAATCATCCTTGATGCCAAGTACTACAAAGAGACGTTGGTATCGAGATACGGCGAAGGAGGTAAGATACGGCGCGAACACCTCTCACAGATTCTGACATACGTGATGAATCAGGAGAATGACGCAGCGCTTCATACAAAGGACACCAGGGGTATTTTGGTTTATCCGACGATTGATACAGAGTTGGATGTTTCGTATGTCTATAAAAACACAAACCATGTTATCCGCGTCAGCACGGTGAACTTGGACCAAGACTGGCAGATGATCGAACATAGGCTGAAAGATATTATCAAAGAACAATAGCAATAACGATATATTGCAAAGAAAAGCAAGAAGAACGAGGACGACAATAAAAAGGTGGTCCAAATAGTGAGAAGGCGCAAAGGTGTCAGGGAACTCCGTGTCCGTGGTTTTCATCTTATCATGCTGAGTAGTTCTGCAGGCGATGTCTCTTGCATTCGGATGTAAGCGAAGAGCTTTTTGCCGGCATCCTTCAGGCTGGCACCGAACAGATAGACCACATCGTCGACAATCAGGAAGCGATCGTGATTATGCTGGCAGGTGTTGATAGTAATTGGTGGGTACTGTTGGTTGTGGCGTTGCACATCGAGCTGTTGCTGTTGGGAGAGTTGACGGGTATAGATGGTTGCAGAAACATTGGTATCGCGATTGCTGAGCATCGTCAGGGTATCAACGCTGATGTAGTTGTCTATAAGAACGATGGAATGCTTCGCCTGCCTGATGAGACTGACAATCTGGGCATAGGCATCGAAGATCTGACCGTCGTAGAAGATGCCTTCGATAGGCGGCAGGGATGAGCGGACGAAGAAATTGACTTTGTCTGTTAGGTCGGCTACTTGGTGCTCTAGAGTGGTAATACGCTGATTGACTGCATAACCCTTAAGCAGGTAATCTTTTAGAACTTGATTCGCCCACTGGCGGAATTTTGTACCGCGTTTGGATTTTACTCGATAGCCAACTGAGATGATTACATCAAGGTTATAATGGTTTACTTCATACATTTGTAACCCATCATGACCCATATATGCAAATTTTGCATAAGTGCCCTCTTCGTCAAGTTCTTCCTCTTTATAAATGTTTCTGATATGGCGAGCAATAACAGACTGGTCTCGTTGGAATAATTCGGCCATTTGTTGCTGGGTTAGCCATACCGTCTCTTCACCCATTCTGACTTCCAGCCTGATGGTCTCATCGGGCTGATACATGACGATCTCGCCTTTTGCTGATTCGATGTTGTTCATAATCTTAAATGTAAAGTTTCAAAATTCTGGGACAAAGATAAAGAGTTTTTCTGAAACCACCAAATATTTGTCGAATTATTTTTGTGGGATTATAGCCAGCGAAGCATACAAGCAGTTAGCGCCCGCATCACTGCGAGCGCTAACTGTTTAAATAACCAAACCTAAAATAACAAATGCAATATGAAAAAGAAAATTTACTCTAACTAACTTATGTGTGAATCTTAAATCTGATGCAAAGGTACGGCGATTTCTGGCTCATTCCAAATATTTAGGGCAGATCTTCTCTGAGTTGTTGCGACGGTATGGGGTATCTGCGACAAAGGGGCTATTTAGTATAAAATACTGTCGTAAGCAAAGAAAATTTGGAGGTTTCAGATTTTTTTCTTATCTTTGCACTCACAAAATGAATGTGTGCAGGTCGTGACCTGCAAGAATGATATAGTAGTGTATCCTACAGCATTTCCGAAGTAACGAAACGCTCAAATAAGATTCACCGGAAGAAAAGCTGCCAGGGTCCATTCCCTCATGGGGCGTGGGCATTGGTGTTTTCAATCTCGGTGAAGGGCTTTGAGCGGCCTCGTTACTATTTTGACTACATACCTCCACGCCTTTTTTCGTTTTTTGCTGTGTATAACTAAAAATGGAAAAGGCTTATGAAACCGTTACTGATTTTCAAGACCTACGCATGGATTATATCTACGCTGAGGAAGTATGGACCCATCAAGCTGGCAGACATCAATGCGCTCTGGCAGAAAGAAAGGATTGGTGAGGGCAATCGTATGGTGAGGCAGACTTTCGGCCGTTATAAGAATGATATAGAGGAGTTCTTCAATATCCACATCGGCTATGATAACCAATATCGCTACTTTATTGACAAAGGTGATGCCTTGCAGAGGGATACAGTTCAGACATGGATGCTGTCGTCGATATCCGTCAGCGGCACGCTGGCGCATAAGCAGGACATCTATGACCGTATCATCCTCGAGGATATCCCCTCGTCGGGTAAGTTCCTGAAAGAAATCGTGGAGGCGATGGGCAATAACCAGAAAATCGACATCGTGTACCAAAGGTATATGCTCACTAAAAAGAAAGAGCACACACTGGCTCCCTACTATCTGAAGATCTATAACAGGCGATGGTTTCTCGTCGGGAAGAAGGATGACGGCACCATGCTGACATTTGCACTAGACCGCATCATCGCATTTGCTGTGAACGGGAAGAAATTCAAGATGGATAAGAAGGCGAGTGCCAGGGAATACTTCAAAGACTGCTATGGGGTGATGAAGGATGAGACGAAACCTGCAGAGCGGATTGTATTGAGGGCTTATGGCTCGGAGCCTAACTATTTGCGCGACCTGAAACTGCATCCTAGCCAGAAAGAGATTGAGATAACAGACGAATATTCGGATTTTGAACTCTTCGTAAGACCGTCGATGGACTTTAGAGGCAAGATTATGGAGCGCGGTGACAGGGTAAAAGTGCTGGAACCGCAGCATTTGGCTGACGAGATATTGGAAATACTGCTCAACACTGTTAATAATTACAAACGGGAGAAAGAATTAACGGAGCTGTAACCGTTTTTGTAACACCTTAACCCATACCTTTGCCGTCATATTCCCTGAAGTGTGGGGGATAGCTAATTATACCATATTAATAAATATCATTTTATGACTACAAAAGTAGATGAAATCGAAGAGTCTTTGTTGCAGGTGTCTGCCAATGAACGCAGGTACCTGCAACAAGACAAGCCCCGCATTAGCGGAACAATCAATTTAAGCAGCCTGGAAAGCTACTGTATGGAACTACTGACATGGGAGGAAGCAAAGCCTATCGTTGACATGATTGAGAAAATCTACGGCATCGATCCTCCGCCAAATGTGAAGAAGACCATCTGTAGGATCAAGCGGTATTTTAATCAGAAGATTTACGGCAAAGCCTTCAAGGTAAAGAAGGTTGTGATGAAGGCAGTAAAAATCGGGGCTTGGAACAAGATAACTAAAAACAGGAACGTAAATATAGACAAGGACTATGAAGAATAGACAATCGACGAGAATGTTCGGCATGACAGTGATGGGAGGAATAACCGTTAACGGGCCTATGTTTGACATCCACGACAATCAGCATCTCCATTTCTATAATCACGACATGAAGCCTGAAGTGAAGAATCAGGCTCAGGCAGAAAAGCCGGAAGAAGAAACGTGGGAGATGAAGGAACTGAAGTTTTTCGATATGAAACGTTATGGCACTGATGATAAGCAACAGCAGCTGCAATATGTCCTTCGTTATGCCGCCAAAAAGATAGATGTGAATAATGGCAGGGACTGGTTTTGCGTGTATGCAGCTGAAAGATATGCCAAAGATTGCCTCTCCTCAAAGCTGGAGTATGTAGAATTCTTTTCGGATATCGAAACGCTGCTGCCAGGAATGTTGAAGAAGATCTCCCCCTCTGCTTCTGGATACAAACGCTATAAAGCATATTCTGAACTCCTCAGACGAGAGGCAGAAAACTGGTTTGTATTAAATGGAAGCCTGCCACCTATCAATGAAATGGTCTATAAAATCGCGTTTGGATGCACAGAAGATCAGTTCAGAAGATACAGTATAATCATCAAGGATTTGTATAGGCAGATGATCAAGATCTAGTCTAATTTTGATAATGACTTTAGCCGGATAGCATTGCGCTATTCGGCTTTTTTTATGCCCTTGCCGTAGTGTGCGTAGTGTGAAAACAGCTTTTTCGTAGTGTGGGTAGTGTGGGGCTCTCCAAACTGAAATTTTCCAAAACCTATCTCAGAAATTATTCCCAATTTTGCAGCGGAATCAAGACGTAGCGACGTTTGCGAAAATTTCTTTTTTTCATTTTTTTTGAATTTTTGCAAGTCTCTGGTTCGCGAGAATAGGAGACTTTTCAGAGAGAAATAACAAATAACAATAATAATAAACTAAAGTTCGCCTTGAAGGGGGCGAAGTAAAACAAAGCTTCAAAGATGAAGAAAACAGATTTAATGCTGGAGATGGTTGCCGATGAGGTAAAGGTGGTCTATCAGGATCTGAGACGTGACTATGGTATCAACCTGCTGGCAGACCGAGAGATGCAGACACTGGAGAAAAAGGTGAGCCCTGAAGCCTTCGGTGTCCTTATGCAGCAACTGCTGGCTTTCCACGGTGACATGCAGCTGGAAATGGCCGAAGACCTGACAATCTTCGCATCGGAACATGTGGCGCACACCACTGGATGCCCGTCAGCGGATATGATCCTGGACTTTTGCTATACATTGATTGCCTGGGAGCATGGAATAGTGAGGAAAAGTAATAATTAAAGATGTAACAATGTAAGAATTATGAAATTCGATGATTTTGCAAACATCATGGCCATGTATCCCACAACCCCTAATCGGGTGATATCTGATACTTTAGGTATTCCTTTAATGACCATCAATTATTTTGCTTATGCCATGGGGCTTTGTAAAGCGGGCAGAAAGTGCAAAAGACCAACATCCAACTATGTCGTGTACTATAATGCACTTACTGGTGAGGTTAACTATAGGAGTAAAAAGGATTTCAAGATAAGCGTCAGCAAGAAACCCGTGAAATTGAAGGTTGGGTGGGATGAATTATAAATTTAAAACTGTATGAAAAAAGAGCTGAAACATATTACAGTCGAGACGCTGCCCAATGGGTATTCGCTCGAAATTGAAGGTCAGGCATTTATGTACCACAGTATTGATAAACTCATCAGGGGTATCGCCCTGCATCTGGGTCTCGTTATCGAGGAACCGCTGTCGCAGGAATATGCCAACAACCTGATAAAAGCGCTGAAGGACGGCTATCTGCTGTCGCGTATCCGTCAGGAGAATGCCAGACTGAAGCGTGAATTGAAACAATTAAGAAAAGAAAGTAAAAAACAACTAATAAACAAACAATCAGATGGAAGAAATCTTTATTGAAAAGCCGGTAGGAAAGCCGGTAAAGAATTTCCGCGCGAGAGTGAAGATGTACGACAATGACGTCGTAGTAGTAAACCCGATGGAGCCCCGTGAGAGCAACAGAAGGATGATCAAGCAGAAGGGCAAGAGCTCGTTCTACAAGAGCGAGGGGGAGAAGGAATCCTCGTATTCTATCCACATCAACGTGGATGCGAATGATCCCGATCCCGTGGCAACGATGCAGGAGGCCTTCAACGATCTCACGAAGGGAGAGCTGAAGACGGAGCCCAAGCTGCAGGTAAAGGGCAAGCTGCTCTACGACTCGGAGTATCTTCAGGTGTACTTGAACAAGACCCAGAAGAACGTGGTATTTAAGACCACCCTGCCGTGCAGCCCCACGATCGAGCGTGAATTGCTTCGCCTTCAGAGCGAAATGGGTAAGGTAATCGATGCCAATTACTCAGAGATTATCAAAGTGTTTAACACCGTCAAGAAGGATGAAAAGAAAGCCGATTCTCCTTCAGACAAAGAAATCATTGATCGCGTATAACTTAAAAACAATAAGATGGAATTATTAGCAACAGTAGTAGAGGTGGGCGCATACTCTGAGCGCCAGTATCAGCGACAGGACGGAACAACGGAGTATTTCAAGAGTCGTGGATTCACGCTAAAACATGGCGGTGACACGATATATGGAGAACTCACAGGCGAGGCGGCGAGCAAGAACCGTGATACGCAGTTCTATCAGAATCAGATCTATGTGGTGAAAGGGTTCTGGAAGCAGCGTACTTGGGGCGACAACAATGACCGCCATGAGAACGTGTTCTACATTACTGACATACAAAGTCTGTAGCCGATGATAACATTCCAAGAGAATACACACTTTTCTCAGGCTCTTCCCTGCACCAGGGAAGAGTTCTGGGAGCAAGTCAGGAAGACGAGTACTGGCTGGAAAATTGATGCACGAAGAGCTATCTTGACGGCTGTCGAGGCATCGAAGACGGAGGGCATCGCTGCCATTCAGAATTGGCTCAATAACGCTGACTATCAGAAATTCCTGCTGAAAAAGCAGAATATGAAGAAAAAGGCAGCCAAGGATGCTTGGGCTGCAAAGTCGGATGCGGATAAATTGCTGGCGTTTGCGCAGGAGTTGAAGGAGAATTTGCCTGCATTTATCTTCTCATGTCGGGAGTTTGATAAGACGGATTCTAGCAAGGGTAAACCTTTTAGTCATCGCCGTTTGGCTGACTGTCACCTGAATGGTCTCTTTCTGCTCGATATCGATCATGTGGTTAATCCTATGGAGATATGGTGGAAACTGCGGGATGATGAAGAGCTTATGAAGCGTATTGCGCTGGTGCATCTGACAAGTAGCGGAAATGGGGCTCGCATCGTAGGAATCGCTGATATTAATATCGGTAACCTTGCAGATAATCAGATTGTGTTAGCTGAAAAGCTTGGCTTTAAGGCTGATGAAAGCTGTATCGATGCTACCAGAATCTCTTTTGCTCCCAAAGAAGAGGATATCTTATACATTAACGAAGAAATTTTATTCAATTACTACAATGAAGAATTTGACAACAAGTACACGAAGCTATACCGTGAGAAGAAGACTCAACCATTATATCATGAGTTTCCTTCTAGCGGCGAAAAGAGCGGCGGAGACTGCTTGCTGGGGTCAGGCCCCCAAGCTAATGAGTTTCCTTCTGATGGTGAAAAGAGCGGCGGGGACTGCTTGCTGGGGTCAGGCCCCCAAGCAAAGTCGCAGGCGACTTCACTTTTGGGCCAGACCCCAGAAAGCAGTCAGGGCCAAGATTTAGAATGGCGGGGGTATCGTGTTCAGGGAATCATTGATCAGCGTTACGCTGGCAAGTTGCCATGCCAGGCGGACAGCAACAGACATAATGAATCACTCAAACTCGCTACAGACCTCCTGCTCATGCTCGACGGGGATAAGAAGCTGGTGCAGCAGATTGTTGAAGGGCAGAGCTGGGTTCAGGAGATTATTGCGGAACGTGATGAGAATGTAGAGCAGACTGTGGAATCGGCGGCAGAATGCGTGAAGCAGAAAGAAAAGAAGTATGCTTCTTCGCAGCCTTCAAAGGCCATGCAGGAAGCCATACAGGCGTTTACGGGCAAGAGTTTCCGCGAGATTGTCTCAGGGGCTGAGAGAGTCAATGAGTCGGAGGGCAATTACAGCAACAGGATGAACAAAATGCTGGAAGGCTGGGGGCGTGAGATTGAAGAACTCTTCCCTTATTTCCCGCTGCTGAAAGATGTCTGTGCTGGGCTGAAGCGCAGTCAGTATCCCGCGGCATTGTTCGTAGCTGGCGGTGCTGCCATGACGCTGATGACGCGCACTTGGTACCGCTTCTATCACCGCCCACAGCAGGAGAGACGTTTAAACTGCTCGCTGTTCATCATCGGACACCCTGCTTCGAATAAATCGATGGCTGATGATATCTTCGATATTCTTTCTGCTCCCATAGCGGCAGCGGATAAGGCTGGCAAGGCTGCACTGAACCGCTACAAGCAGGATCAGAAGAAGAAGGCTGCCAATAAGGAGGGTAAGGACAAGCCGCAGGGCATCATCCGTATTCACCCGGCGCGTACCTCTAACGGTCAGTTGATTCAGGACATGCTGAATGCAAAAGAGACTGTTGAGGGCAAGGAGATCCAGCTGCACATGGTGACCTTTGATACGGAGCTTGATAACTCGATCACGCTTCAGCAGGGTGGCTCCTGGATCAACAAGCAGAGTATGGAACTGAAGGCCTTCCACAACGAGAAGGACGGACAGATGTATCAGAACTCTGATTCCCCGGTAGATGAATTCCATGTGACTTGGAACTTTATCTATACAGGTACGCCCATCGCCCTGAAGAAGAAGGTGACACCTCAGAACTTCGGATCTGGACTTTCTACCCGCTTGGCGGTGATCCCCATGCCAAAGACGAACTTTGAGATGATTGACTTCGAGGAGCAGACAACCATTGACTGGCAGCGTCTGGAACGCATGAAGATGTGGGCATTCAAGTTGGATTCCCGTTACGGTGAGCTGCCGCTATGGCCATTGGTGAGAAAACTCTATGACTGGACGGCAAACCGTATGGCGGATTGCGCGGAGGATGATTCGGAAGCCAATGAACTGATGTTGAAGCGCGTGCCATATCATGCCTTGAACTATGCTGCACCATTCATCGATATGCGCCATTGGGAAAGTCTGCATCAGCAGGGCAGCTATTGGACGGGCGAGTATGAGGTGGATGAGATCGACTGGAAGCTCTGTGAACTGATCGCGAGGATACAATATGCCACGCAGCAGCATTTCTTCGGAGTATTGGCAGAGAAGTATTTCGATGACATGAACGGTGATGTGCAGATTACAGGCAAGCGGCACTATCAGAAAACGGTCAATGGCTTTAATCAGTTACCGGAAGTCTTCACAAAAACGGATGTCATGAAATGCTTTGGCTATAATAATTCTAATGGTGTAAGTGTAAAAATCAAACGTCTTTCTGAAATGAATCTCATAGAGCCCATTAATGAAGGCAATGATATAGGGAAATACAGAAAAATCCGAGAAATGCATTAGAGTTTCAACATTTCAACAATTCAACATTTCAACAAATTGAAGATGCAAAACGTAGAAATTAATAAAAGTATCAAACTCTCCGAGCATTTTTCGCTCGGGGAGTTGACAGTGACGAATGTGAAGACTGCGGATAAGAACATCCCGAGTCATGTGGCTATCGAGAACCTGAAGCGGTTGTGCAAATGGCTGGAGCATCTGCGGGCGCAGTATAATCTGCTGTATGATGACGGGTCGCATCCGATTGTGATTAATAGCGGGTATCGCTCGGAGGAGGTGAATAGGAAGGTTGGCGGTGCGCCAAATTCAAATCATCTGACGGGGTGTGCGGCGGACATCAAGGTGTTTGGCATCGAGCAGGCGATGCGGTATGCGGTGATTCTGCTGAATTACGCGGATAATACGATGCAGGAGTTTGACGAACTGCTCATCGAGCGTTCGAAGAAGGGCACGTATTGGGTGCATTTCGCGGTGCGTCCGAAGGAGAATCGGAGGCGGGTGATGTTTTTGCAGACTTAGCATTCACTTGCGGCGGGGCCTCGCGCTAGGGTCAGGGCCTGACGAGAAAGTCGCAAGCGACTTTACGTCAGTACCAGACCCCAGTGCAAGGCGACTTTGCGGCGGGGGCAGAGCGCAGTGCGAGGCGGATTTGCGGCGGGGCAGAGCGCAGTGCGAGGCGGTGCGGCGGGGGGATGCTTCTTATTTGAAGATCTTTTGGGCGAACATCGTCAGATAGATGCGCCAGTTGCGCCAGATGTGGCCGCCGTCGGTCTCTACATACTCATACTTGTAACCCTTCGAATCCCAGTAGTTGCGCAGGTCGACGGTGC
>JAEEGG010019807.1_pt1 | contig 13522 bp, 12 predicted proteins | sample 9134161 | NCBI WGS metagenome assembly JAEEGG01 (sample SAMN16246543, study PRJNA631951) | gut metagenome | biome: gut microbiome; feature: rumen; material: CR-attached | host: Bos | place: Iran: Karaj | collected 2018-10 | reverse complement strand
TCATGGACTCGCTGAAGATATTCTCGCTGTTGGCCAACGTGGCCGACGTGAAGAGCCTGGTCATACATCCATACGCCACCACCCATTCGCAACTGTCGCCCCTGGAACTGGCCGAGCAGAACATCACGCCGTCGACCGTAAGACTGAGCATTGGCACAGAGCACATCGACGACATCATTGAAGACCTGAGCCAGGCTTTCGACAAGATTTAAACCGCACAAAAACGCATTCATAAACAGTTGATTTACAATGATTTGAAGCTGAGTCTCAGTTACACTGCAACTGAGGCTCAGTTGTGCTGCAACCAAGTCTCAGTTGCGAGACAGCTGAGGCTCAGTTGAATAGCAGGAGTTCTATGTTCTTTCATCCGTTTTACTAAAGAGATTAATTCCGAAAAAGCTATTTCTAAGGATAAAAATGGCAAAAATGGTTGCAAAACGACAAATATTTTATAAAAAGTAGGGGGAATTTGCCCTATTATCGGAAATAAATTGTATCTTTGAGGCGTAATTCTAAACATCCTGCTTATGAGTACTCAGATGATCAATAAGGCCATTGCCGACTACTTCAAGACCCAGCCCGTCGTGAAGGCATGGCTTTTCGGTTCTTATTCGCGCAACGAGCAGAGGCCGTGGAGCGATGTTGACATCCTTGTGCAGTACGACCGCAGCCGTCCCATCGGCCTGCTGAAAATCGCAGGCATGAAGGTAGACCTCGAAGACCTGTTAAACTGCGAGGTCGATCTTGTGGAGGAAGGCACGCTCCGTCCATGGGCTGTGGAAAGCGTAAACCGTGAAAAGAAACTGATTTATGAGAGAGCATAGCAGAGACCGCGGGCGACTGGAGGACATTTTGAAGTATGCCCAGAACGTGGAGCAGATTGTTAGCGGTATCACCTACGAGCAGTTCGTGGACGACATCCGCATTTATTACTCTGTGATGAAGAACGTCGAAATCATTGGCGAAGCAGCCAACATGTTGACCAGGCATTTTCGTGAGACCCACACAGAACTGCCGTGGCGCCTTATCGTCAGCATGCGCAACGTTTTGGTTCACGGCTATGCGCAGGTATCCGACGCTGACCTCTGGCAGACGGCTACCAACGACATCCAGTCCCTTCGTGAGCAGGTGCAGCACTACCTCGATGACACAGATTGGCAGCTGTGGGCACAAGGCGAAGACCCTTACACTGAGACGGACAACCCTGCCTATAAGCAGACCGTCGTTTCCGCCCGCCGCATGAAGGCCAAGGGCTATGTCGTTCAGGATATTGCGGAAATAACAGGGCTGACTGAAGAAGAAATTGTTTTACTATAATTATAGCCAACTGACATCATCATGATTATGGATGCAATGAAACGTTACCTCATTACAGCATGGGTGCTCTGCATGGTCTGCACGCTGACAGCAGGGGCACAGTCGCATCAACTATGGTATGCCCATCCCGCCACACACTGGCTGGAGGCCCTGCCTGTGGGCAACTCCCACATGGGAGCCATGGTCTACGGAAAGACCGATACGGAAGAGATTCAGCTGAACGAAGAGACCTTCTGGAGCGGACAGCCCCACTCAAACAACAGCCTGAAGTCGCTGGAGGCCTTGCCCGAAGTGCGCCGCCTGATTTTCGAAGGCAAGGAGTTTGAAGCCTCAAAGCTCATCGACCAGAACTTCATCCCCGGCCCTCACGGCATGCGCTTCCTGCCGCTGGGCAGCGTGAAGCTGAAGCTGGGCCATGAGGAAGTGAGCAACTACCGGCGCACGCTGAACCTGAGCGATGCCACGGCCGTCACCTCCTATATATATAAAGGTGTGAAATATGAGCGCACGATCTTTGCCTCGCAGGCCGACAATGTGATTGTGGTGCGACTCACGGCCAGTAAGAAGGGCGAACTGGAGTTCGACATAGATTTCGCCAGTCAGCTGCCGTCAAAGGTCTTTACCGTGTCTGCCCACGAAGGCATGCAGGGAGAAGTCAACGAGCTGGCCGCTGTGGTCGACGGTGCGGAGCAGGAGGGAATCCAGGCTGGACTGAAGGCAGAGTGCCGCATCATGGTTGAGGCCGACGGCGAGGTGGAACGCAAGGCCAACGGTATCAGCGTGGACGATGCCACCACCGCCACACTCTATATCACAGCTGCCACCAACTTCGTGGACTATCAGAACGTGAGTGGCAATCCCGTAAAGAAGAACAACGAGACGCTGGCCTCGCTACAGGGCAAGGACTATACGAACCTGTTGAAGCGTCATGTGGCCAAGTATCAGGAACAGTATAACCGCGTACAGTTGACATTGGCAAAGTCGGAGAACTCCACGCTGGAAACCGACAAGCGTGTGGCAGCTTTCGAGAAGTCGCAGACCGACCTTGACATTGTGTCGCTCATGATGCAGTATGGCCGCTACCTGCTCATCTCGTCGAGCCAGCCCGGTGGTCAGCCCGCCAACCTGCAGGGAGTGTGGAACGACAAGATGCATGCACCGTGGGACTCAAAGTACACCATCAACATCAATGCCGAGATGAACTACTGGCCTGCCCTCGTGGGCAACCTGGCCGAGACGCAGCAGCCGCTGTTCTCCATGATACGCGACCTGAGCCAGACGGGTGCTGAGACGGCCCGCGTGATGTATGGCTGCAAGGGATGGGTGGCTCACCACAATACCGACCTGTGGCGCATAGCAGGCCCCGTCGACGGCACGCCCTGGGGCATGTTCCCCACGGGGGGCGCCTGGCTTACCACCCACATCTGGCAGCATTACCTCTATACCGGCGACAAGCAGTTCCTGGCCGACTACTATCCCGTGATGAAGGGAGCCGCCGACTTCTTGATGGACTACATGCAGGAATATCCGGACACGGGCGAGGTGAAGGAGGCCGCAGGCTGGCTTATGACCGTGCCTACCGTGTCGCCGGAACACGGTCCGCGCGGAAAGGGCACAAACGTATGTGCCGGTTCGACGATGGACAACCAGATAGCCTTCGATGTGCTGAGCCAGACCCTGCAGGCTGCCAAGGTGCTGGGCAAAGACAACACCCAGATTTCAGCTCTCAACGCCCAGCTCCAGAAGCTTCCTCCCATGCAGGTGGGACGCTACGGCCAGCTGCAGGAATGGCTCATTGATGCCGACGACCCCAAGGACGAGCACCGTCACATCTCGCATCTCTACGGCCTCTACCCGTCGAACCAGATCTCGCCCTATTCGCACCCCGACCTTTTCACCGCTGCCGCCAACACGCTGAACCAGCGCGGCGACATGGCCACGGGCTGGAGTCTGGGCTGGAAGACCAACTTCTGGGCACGCATGCTCGACGGCAACCATGCCTTCAAGATTATCAAGAACATGCTGCATCTGCTGCCCGATGACTCGAAGATGAGGGATTATCCTGACGGGCGCACCTATCCCAACCTGTTTGATGCTCATCCACCTTTCCAGATTGACGGTAACTTCGGTGTTTCGGCTGGCATCTGTGAGATGCTGGTGCAGAGCCACGACGGTGCTGTTCACCTGTTGCCAGCCCTGCCCGACGACTGGACGGAGGGTCAGGTGAAGGGACTGCGTGCCCGTGGTGGCTTTGAGGTCGACGAGCAGTGGAGCAAGGGCCAGCTCAGCAAGGTAACCGTGCGTTCCACCCTGGGCGGCACGCTGCGCCTGCGTTCCTACGTGCCCCTGAAAGGCAAAGGGCTGAAGCCTGCAACAGGTGCTTGTCCGAACACACTGCTGCAACCGGCACAGATACGCCAGCCGCTGCATTCTCCCGAACTCAGCGACTTCCAGCTGCTGCCCCTGCGCAAGGTCTACGAATATGATGTTGAGACCGTGGCAGGCCAGTCCTATCGTTTCAAGGCTGAGTAATGCAACAAATAGAAAACAAAGCGACACATCCGGACACGGCGTGTGTCGCTTTTTTGCCGTACCTTTGCAGAATGAAAAAATTATTTCTTCTTTTAAGCTTGACTTTTGTTTGCGCTGTTCAGGCGCAGAACACCGTTATTGACACAAGACTTGATGAGAATGGCGTGAACAAGGGCGACAACACTTCGTCCAGCTATATCACCTACAGCAAGTCTATCCCCGTGGCATTAGGCAAGACCGTCGACGTGAAGCTGGCACGCTACTGCTATCTCACGTCGACCGTTGCCGGTACGGGCACCATCAATCTCTATGCAGGCGGCGAACGCTGCTACCTCGGTACGAAGAGCGGTGCTACGTGGGCCAACTGGAACAGCTTCAAGGGCGATGCCCACATCTGGCCGTTCAAGGAAAACTCGTCCAAGGCTGGCTCCTTCAACGTGGTGCTGGCCCATGGTGGCAAGGTCTTCTCGCCAGAGAACATCGAGGACTGCATCAACAACGGAAAACTGAACAACACCCTGCAGAACTGCCGGGTGACGGTACACAACGGAGCCATCCTCTGCAACGAGGCCAACAATGCCAATGCCTGTGGCTTCCGTCTGGGAGAACTGCAGATGGAACAAGGCTCCACCCTGCAGGGCTACATGAAGACCGACCGCACGTCGTACTATCTTGTGGGCTGCCTCAACACCGATGCCGTGCTGGAAGGCACCATTGCCCCGAGCGGCTACAGTGACAAGACGCTTGTGGGACTCATCAAGGAAGGAACGGGCACCTACCGCCTGACGGGCAACAACAACTATCTGAGTGGTGCCCTCCGTGTGTTGGGGGGAAAGCTGCTGGTCTGCAACGACCGTGCCGAGGCTGAGAGCAAGAAGTTGCGTGGAGCCCTGGGAGCAAGACCCACTGAGACGGAGCCTATTGCCTATGTATTCGGAAAAGGTCTGCTGGGCGGAACCGGCAGCATTGCCGGAACCGTAGACAACTACGGAACGATAGAACCCGGCGACGGTGGAGTGGGGGTGCTCACGCTGAAGAACTATGTCACCACCACAAAGAACGCCCATCTGGTACTGCACCCAGCTTCGGTGCTGCGCTTCAAGATCGGAGCAACAGATGCCGACCAGCTTCATGTGGCTGGCAGCGTGAAGTACTCGGACATGACGGAAGACTTCTCGACCAGCAGCAAGATGCCGTACATTCAGGTGGTAATCGACGAGAATGCCGACCCGAAGGTGGGACAGGAATACGTGCTACTCAGTGCCAATAGCAAGGACGTGAAGGCTGGCGACTGGCATTTCCAGTTGCAGAAGCCTGCCAAATACACCTGGGAAATTGTGGAGAAAGAGCAGGACGGCGTGTTCACCGTGGTGCTGTGCCTCGTTTCCCTGGCCGATTCCGACGATCCTGACGACCCTGACGATCCTGATGACCCAGACAAGCCCGTGTCCACCATGGGTGCTTACTACGACGACGGCATCAGTGACAATACCGACAAGACATCGCTTAGGGAATATGCCCAGAAGAGCCAGAAGCTCATCGGTACAGCCATCTCGACCTGGAAAAACGACATCACCAACGAGAACCTGGGCGAGACCAAGGAGATTGCGGCTCAGTTCAACCTGCTGGTTGCCGAAAACGAAATGAAGATGGAAAACCTGCAGCCCAACCGTGGTGAGTTCAACTACTGGGCTGCTGACAACCTGGTGGGCTTTGCCCAGCGTCATCAGATGAAGATGAGGGGCCACTGCCTTGTGTGGCATACCCAGCAGCCCCAGTGGCTCAGCGAGGATGGAAAGAAGAACGACAAGAACTGGAGCCGCCAGGAGGCCCTGCAGATTCTGGAAGACCACATTACCAACGTGGTGAAGCACTTCAAGGGGAAAATCATGGAATGGGACGTGGTGAACGAATGTCTGGACGACAACCAGACCATCATTCGCACCAATCCTGAAGGCTATACCCTGCGGCAGACCGTCTGGCTGCGTGCCATTGGTGAAGACTATATCGATTCGGCCTTCGTCTTTGCCCATCGTGCCGACCCCAATGTGCTGCTTTGCCTGAACGACTACGATGTTGAGCTACAGGGCAAGGCCAAGTCGGTGGCCTTCTACAACCTGGCCATGCGTCTGAAGAAGTCCGGCATTCCCATTGACGGAGTAGGACTACAGTGTCATTTCTCCGTCGGCAAACTCGACTCGGCCAAGTTCGACAACACCTTCCGCCGTTTCGCTGAGGCAGGACTGCAGTGTGTCATCACCGAACTCGACATGGGCATTCCTTCCACCTCGGCTCAGAATCTTGAGGAGCAGGCCGTGAACTACCGTGTCATTACCGACGTGATGCTCAACAACGACAACTGCCCCTACATGCTGATCTGGGGCCTGAAGGACAACGACAGCTGGCGCGAGGCATCCAATCCGTTGCTCTACACGGCAGGTCTTTCAAAGAAACCGGCCTATTACGCCGTGCGCTCCGCCCTGCGCCATCGCTCCATCACGCAGGAGACCGGGGTGAATGCCGTCACCATGCACTCTTCCGACCTTCCTGCTGCTGTCTACGACCTGAGCGGTCGCCAAACAAATGCCCGGCATTTGCAGCCAGGCATCTATGTGAGCAAAGGAAAGAAGTTCGTGGTTGGCGCAAAGCGTTAATACCAGATTAAATACCAAGTCCTCCTTGGAAGGCCGTGTCAATGGCTTTCGACTGCTGGAGGCGTGAGTAGGGAGGCAGGTCATGGGTTACCCAGATGTTGCCTCCCACTATTGAATGGTGACCAATGGTGATGCGCCCCAGGATAGAGGCGTTGGAATAGACGGTCACGTGGTCTTCAATGATGGGGTGGCGCGGCACGTTGAGCATGTTGCCGTCGGCATCATACTTGAAGCTCTTGGCACCCAGCGTCACACCCTGGTAGAGCGTCACGTGGTGGCCGATGATGCAGGTCTCACCCACAACCACACCCGTGCCGTGGTCAATGGCAAAATTCTCGCCAATGGTGGCACCCGGGTGAATGTCAATACCTGTTTTCGAGTGGGCCTGCTCGGTAATGATGCGGGGAATGACGGGCACCTGCATCTTGTGCAGCACATGGGCAATGCGGTAATGGGTCATGGCATTGACCACAGGATAACAGTAGATCACTTCACCGTAGTTGGTGGCGGCGGGGTCGTTCTGGAACATGGCTTCCACGTCGGTGTAGAGCAATCGCTTTACCTCTGGCAGGTGGTCAATGAACTGCAAAGTCATTTCTTCGGCTGTGGGCAGCACGTCCTCTTCGCAGCATTCCTCACAGAACTGCAGTCCTCGGGCAATCTGGCGTCTGAGCAGGGTGTACAGCTCTTCCATGTTTCCGCCGATGTAGAACGAACGGATTTGCTCTTCCGGCTGTCGCTTATAAAAATAGTCGGTGAAGATAATGCTCTTCACCAGACTTACAATCTGTCGCACCTCATCGACATCGGGCAGTGGTGCCGAGCCCTTGGGCATCATCTCTTCTTCGCGTCCGGTCTGCTTCGCCAGCAGTCCCACGTTGCGAAGCAACACCTCGTTGATCTTGTTTTGTTCCATCTTTTTTGTGATTACGCGCTGCAAAGATACAAATAATTTTAATTTATAATTTATAATTCATAATTATTTTCTATCTTTGCAGCCGATAAATCAAAACATTAGTAAGATTATGACGGGAATTATTGGTTCAATTATTATTGGATGTCTGGCTGGCTTCTGTGCTGGCAAGTTAATGAAAGGTGGTGGCTTCGGCTTCCTGATGAATCTGCTGCTAGGCCTGTTTGGCGGTGCTTTGGGCGGTTGGCTGTTTGGTCAGCTCGGCATTGAGTGGGGCGGCCTGCTGGGCCAGCTGGGTACGGCCATCGTGGGTGCCGTCGTGATTCTCTATGTGGCCTCGCTGCTGAAGAAATGAAGAAAATACTGAGCATCATACCGCTGCTGGCTTTTCTGCTGACCATTGCCGTGTCGGCTTGGGCACAGACGGACTCGGCAGCAGTGGCCGACACGCTGGCAGGAGCCTCGATAGAGGAACTCATTGGCGAGGACGACATGGCAGCCATTGAGCAGATGGCCACCGAAGGTGGTGGCTTCCATCAGCAGCTGAAGACCAAGTTCGTGGAAGGAACGGCTGGTTTCATGTCGCTGGTGGCCCTGGCCTTGGTCTTGGGACTGGCCTTCTGCATTGAGCGCATCATCTACCTGACCCTTTCCGAGATTGACGCCAAGCGCCTGTTGGCCGATGTAGAGAAGAAAGTGGAGGCGGGCGACATAGAGGCTGCGAAGACGCTGTGCCGCGACACCCGTGGCCCTGTGGCTTCCATCTGCTATCAGGGACTGATGCATGCCGATGAGGCCATGGACGTGGTAGAGCGTTCCATCATGAGCTATGGTTCGGTTCAGTCGGCCAAGCTTGAGAAAGGATGCTCATGGATCACGCTCTTCATTGCCATTGCGCCGTCGCTGGGATTCCTGGGCACGGTGATAGGCATGGTCATGGCCTTCGACCAGATTCAGGAGGCGGGCGACATCAGCCCCACCATTGTGGCTTCGGGCATGAAGGTGGCTCTCATCACCACTATCTTCGGCATCATTGTGGCCCTCATCCTACAGGTGTTCTACAACTATATTCTTTCAAAGATAGAGCATCTGACGTCGCAGATGGAGGAATCGGCCATCACGCTGCTTGACATCATCATGAAAAGAAAACTGCGTCAGGCATGAGATTCTATGAGTACCCGCTGTTCGTAGACCTGCTGCTGTGGACGGTCTATGTCCTTCTGGCCATTACCGTAGGTTTGACGCTGTGGTCTATGCTGCGGTCGCCCAGCCGTTTGTGGAAAGGCGGCACGCTGCCGGCATGGATTGCCTTTGCGCTGCTCGTGCTGACATTGGCTGTGACCTGCCTGCTGGCCAATACCACACCTATTGTCATCAATGGAAAGACCTACGCCGATGCCTTATGGCTTCGAGTGAGCGACATGCTCATCTACACTTCGTTGTTCCTGATTTTTGTGGCTGTCCTGGGCGTGGCCTTTGGCATGTCGGGATTGAGCCGTAGAATCCATCTGACGATGAGCCGGAAGCCAAGAGCCGAAAGCCAAAAGCCCCAGAAAGATGTTTGAACGTCCTAAGAGAAGAGTGCCAAGTCTGAACACCACATCAACGGCAGACATTTCGTTCATGCTGTTGATCTTTTTTCTTGTGACCTCTTCCATGGACACCGACAAGGGCCTTCCCCGCCAGTTGCCGTCGCCGCAGGACAGTCTGGTGGTGCAGGAGCTGCTGGTGAAGAAACGCAATGTGATGCAGATTGCCATCGACTCCCATGACGTGCTGACGCTCGACGGCCAAGCCGTGACACCCAGTGAACTGACCGACCGCGTGGCTGAGTTTGTGGCCAACGACCAGAACGACCCCGCCCTGCCGGAAAAGAGCAGGCGTGAAGTCCATCTTCTCGGACTGACGGAAGTGAGCGACCGCCATATTCTTTCCATTCAGGTCGACCGCCAGACCAGCTATAATGCCTATTTCCAGATGCAGAACGCCATTGTGGCAGCCTACGTCCGCTTGCGCCATCGGCTGGCTCTTCGTGCCTTTGGCCATGGGCTCAGGCAGTGCTCAGCCGAAGAGCAGGACGTGCTGGGCATGGTCTTCCCCCAGCGCATCAGCGAGGCAGTGCCTACAGAGGAAGGAGGTGGCCAATGAAAACGCTTTTCAGAAAACGTAACCATACCGTTCCCGAACTGAACACCTCGTCGTTGCCCGACCTGATCTTCACCGTTCTGTTCTTCTTTATGATTGTCACCCACATGCGGAATGTGGAGCCGAAGGTGAGCTATGTGGTGCCCCAGGGCAAGGAACTGCAGAAACTGGGCCACAAGTCGGCAGTGTGCTACATCTATATTGGCCGTCCGATTTCGCCCCATTCCGGCCCCACCTACGTCTCAGAGCGTGGCGAAGTCTTCTGCCTGCAACTGAACGACCAGCTGACCACCATTGAGGCCATTCGTGACTTCATTGCCCACGAACGGCAGCAGATGGGCGAGGACGACCAGGCCCGCATGACCGTTTCCATCAAGGCCGACCGCGATGTGCCCATGGGTGTTGTGTCCGATGTGAAGAAAGCCTTGCAACAGTCTTTTGCCTTGCGAATCAACTATTCTGCTACCGAAAAAATAAGTGAATAGCAGGAAAAGGGCTTTTTTCGTAACGAATTGTTGCGTTATTCAAAAAATCTCTTTACCTTTGCACGCAGTATAAAGAAGAATTCTTCATGGCAAATCAAAAACTCGACCAGTTGGACCGGCAAATCCTCAAGCTCATTGCCGACGATGCACGCATCCCTTTCCTGGAGGTGGCAAGAATCTGCGATGTCAGTGGTGCCGCTATCCATCAGCGCATACAGAAACTGACCAATCTGGGTGTCCTGAAAGGCTCCCAGTTCATTATCGACCCTGAGAAAGTGGGCTACGAGACTTGTGCATACGTTGGCCTGAACCTGAAGAACCCCTCGTCGTTCGACGAGGTGGTAGAAAAGCTGAAGGAGATACCCGAGGTGGTGGAATGTCACTACACCACCGGCAACTACGACCTGTTCCTGAAGCTCTATGCCGCCAACAACCACCATCTGCTCAACATCATCCACGACCAGTTGCAGCCTTTGGGCTTGGCACGTAGCGAGAGCATCATCTCGTTCCATGCGGCCATCGACCGCCAGCTGCCTGTGGCCGACTTGGCCTTCGATGGCGAAGAGGAACAGGACTGACTACTGAAACAGAACAAACTACACATACTAATCAGAAATGAAACGACTATCAATGATGATGCTGGCCCTTGTGGTCGGCAGTTCTGCCGTGAATGCCGCCGACGTGGTCTGGTACGACGGCACCGCCCCTGTCAGCTATCAGGTTGAGGGCAAGTCGGCTCCTGTGGTCGGCATTGCCCTCGACATGTTTTCACAGGACATGCAGCAGGTCACGGGCCACAGGGCTGTGGCCTCGAAAAGCGGCACCATCTGCATCCACCAGCTTGACAAGAACCCTGGCGCTGCAGGCAAATTGCGGAAGATGGGTGTGCCTGTCGACTCGCTGCTGGGCCGTCTTGATGCCTTCTATGTGGGAACGGCAGGCCGTCAGCTGCTTGTGGTGGGCAGCAACGGACGTGGCTGTGCCTACGGCATCCTGGAGCTGAGCCGCATGGCGGGTGTCTCGCCGTGGGTGTGGTGGGGCGACGTGGTGCCCGAACGCCGTTCGCGCCTTGTCTTCAACGAGACGTCCCGCACCCTGCAGGCCCCCTCGGTGGAATATCGTGGCATCTTCATCAACGACGAAGACTGGAGCCTGCGCAACTGGGCGTGGAATACCCCCTCCGACTCCCCCGAAGGGGGAGAGGACCTAGCGGAATCAGGGTGCACCAGCCCCTCCTCCCCTTCGGGGAGGCTGGGAGGGGTTCCAGGGAGGCTGGGAGGGGTCTTTGGTCCTAAGACCTATAAGGCCATCTTCCAGCTGTTGCTCCGCCTGCGTGCCAACGCCATCTGGCCAGCCATGCACACCGGCACTCCGGGCTTCTTCACCGTCCCTGGCAACAAGGAGATGGCCGACTCGTGCGGCATTCTCATCGGCACCAGCCACTGCGAGCCTTTATTGCGCAACAATGTGGCCGAGTGGGATCATGAGAAGCGCGGTGCCTACAACTACATCACCAACCGTGAGCAGGTGCAGCAGTACTGGATAGAGCGGCTGAAAGAGGTGAAAGGCAGCGAAGAGCTCTTTACAATCGGCATGCGCGGCATTCACGACGGCTCTATGGAGGGCGTGAAGACCAAGCAGGAGAAACTGGAGGGACTGCAGCAGGTCATTGACGACCAGCGCGAGCTCATCCGCAAGTATTATAATAAGGAGGTGGAACGTGTGCCGCAGGTCTTTATTCCTTATAAGGAAGTGCTGGAGATTCTGGAAAGCGGACTGCGCGTGCCTGACGACGTGACGCTGATGTGGTGCGACGACAACTACGGCTACATGACCCGTCTCTCCGACGAAGAGCAGCAGCGGCGCAGTGGTGGCGGCGGCGTCTACTACCACCTAAGCTATTGGGGCCGTCCGCATGACTACTTGTGGCTCACCACCACCCAGCCGGGCTTGATCTACAACGAGATGAAGGCCGCCTACGACCACAACTGCCGCAAGCTGTGGATTGTCAATGTACACGACCCGAAGGTAGCGGCCTACGACCTGGAGCTGTTCTTGGATATGGCGTGGAATATTGAGGGGCTCACCTCCAGCAGCAGACCCACTCCCAGCAGACCCACCCCCAGCCCCTCCCTGAGAGGGAGGGGAGTGGTTACACTCGAGGAGCATCTGCAGAACTGGCTCTCTACGCAGTTTGGTGAGCAGGCTGGAAAGAAACTGTTTCCTGCCATGAAAGAGCTGTACCGTCTGTGCGGCATCCGCAAGCCGGAGTTCATGGGCTGGACTCAGGTAGAGCTGGCCGACAGGAAAGCCTATCCCCGTGGCCGTTCGCAGGTTGTCGACACCGAGTTCTCGCTCACCGAGTTCGACAACGAAGCCTGGCATTATCTCTCTGCCTACGAGCACATCTGCCTGGAGGTGCAGGAGGCAGAGAAGCTGATACGCCCTGAACTGAAGGATGCCTACTTCGCTGCCGTGAAGTACCCCGTGTTTGCCGCCCGTGCCATGGCCGCAAAGATGCTGGAGGCGCAAATGGCCCGCTCAAAGTATCAGGGTCAGACCGACAAGCAGATGGAAGGCCGTGAGCACTACATGCTTCAGCATGCCGCCCGTGCCATGCATGCCTACCGCGACATACAGCGGCTCACCGCATATTACAACGACTCGCTCTCTGGAGGCAAGTGGAAGGGCATCATGAACATGATGCCTCGCGATCTCAACGTGTTCAATCCGCCCATCCTGCCCTACCTGCCTTCAGAGGACAAGCCGTCAGGCTATGGCTTCTACCTCACCCACCCCGTGTTCCCCGACAAAGCCGTTGCCCGCAATGCCTGCCACTACCAGTCATCATCCCCCCTCTCTTTGGAGGGGGCAGGGGGAGGCCCCATCCAGCTGCTGGGCCACTCCATGAATGCCGTTGCCATTCCCAAGGGCTGCGAGGTGACCTACGAGTTTGAGACCCGGCAGGAGGGCGATGCCGTGCTCTATACCGCCATGATTCCCACGCAGCCCAACGACCGTGGCGACCTGCGCTATCAGCTCACCCTTGATGGCGGGGAGCCCGTTGTCATCTCGCTCAAGGAGAAATTCCGTTCCGACTTCTGGAAACAGAGCGTATTGCGCGGTCAGGCCCTGAAGCAGACCCCCGTCAAGGTGAAGGAAGGCCCTCACACGCTGAAGATCAAGGCCCTCGACGACCATATCATCCTCGACCAGTGGATGCTCGACTTCAAGCCCAATCGTCAGTTCTACGTAATACCAGCACGATGAGAAGACTTCTTTTGTTGGCATGCCTATGCTCATTGGGCATCATGATGCATGCCCAGATTGTTGACGCCTTTCATGGCATCTGGCCCATCACCGACAAAAAAGAAAACCTAAAAGTGGAAAGTGGAAATCTTCGCCTTTACGCAGTTTTATGCGGGTTTCCGAAGATTTCACACCAAAAAGACACCCCCGGTATACCTGAAAGTATT
>JAEEGG010019799.1_pt1 | contig 13524 bp, 12 predicted proteins | sample 9134161 | NCBI WGS metagenome assembly JAEEGG01 (sample SAMN16246543, study PRJNA631951) | gut metagenome | biome: gut microbiome; feature: rumen; material: CR-attached | host: Bos | place: Iran: Karaj | collected 2018-10 | reverse complement strand
GGACAGCTGTCCATATAAGATAAACTGCAACATGGAAGAAAGCATGTTTATCTGCCCTCCATACAAGCCTAAGCATATACCGAATGTTCTTCATGTGTTTCTCCCCCACCCGCGTTGTGGTTTTTGATGCTGCTATGATTACGTGTTCAGCCGATGGTACTAAACAGGCATTTACTGGGAAGCATAGTTGTATATTGAAATATCGACGCAAACGGTAAATAATCTGTACCTACCGTGCCACGACGAAACTTGAGATAATGGATCGGGCAGTGTCACCACTTATCGCCACTTGTCGAGATGTGGCGACACTTTTCGAAATGCTGAATGATGCGAAAGGTTGGATCATCATTGCCTGAGACAGAACAGATCTCCGCCGAGGGGTTGACGGATTGACCGCAATCGTGTAGGAGCAGTTTCAAATGAATCCGGACGAGAAGAATGTGCTGTTCCTGTTTTGCGGAACGAAGCCAGACAGGATTAAGGGTCTCATGTATGAAGGCGATGGATACCTGCTTCTGTATAGGCGGCTAAGCGCCGGAAAGTTTCGCTGGCCCCGAAACCGACAGGAGGCTATGAGCATTACGCAGGAGCAGCTTGAATGGCTCATGAAGGGGATGATCATAGCTTCCACGATCCGGGAAACTCGACCAAAACGCTTATGCTGAACTGGTCAAAACGCAGATTTTTCAGAGGCGAAAACCGCTGAATGTCCCTAGGGAGAGCACCGGGTCTAGGAAATGTCGAAAATGGTGTTCCATTGATGCAAATTCTGAATAAAGCTTTGAAAAAATCGCTTGGAAGACTGTCTTCCCAGGCCAATTATGGGGACACATGGATGATACAGATTTCTCTTTCCTCGATGATCTTCTCCCGTGGTTTGATGCGCTCCCTGATGATTGCAGAAAACCTCGAATAAGATCTTCACCATCGACGGCCTCGTGCCGCCAGTTTCCTTTGGTCGTACGGGTCTTTTACCGCTTACATATCGACCATATGCATAATCTGTTCTACTATTTATAAAAGCTGTACGCTTCTTCCAGAGAGCTATGCAAGTTGTGACGCGATCTATCGTGGCTTGTGTTGCTTGACGGAATTTAGAATCCTCGATATTCCTCCAAAATGCTATACCAACTGCGAAGCGTAAGTACGCATCGCAGTTGGTAAGTTGTTTCCTGAATATCAGCGAGACTTAACCGCCGTGGTATGTTTGACCTATTGGACAAATACTTGGATGATACAAGAATGTCATGGCGCAGTAGCGACAACCGATTGCACATTGATCGCCGCCTGGAATATCGAAAGTCTTAATATACGAGCAGTAATTTGGCTCTTGACAGTTAATCCTCATTTCATTTCGATCCTCTTCGAAAGATAGCAGAATAATAGATGGTGTTTTATACATTTCTAATTCCTCCATAATAATAACTTAAACTGTATTATATGATTACGAATTGTTGTCCCTTCGCTTATCGAAAAAATGGCGAAACAGTTTGTTTATCTATATCTTTCATCTTCGGAAGTACAAAAGACGATACTAATGGAGTTGCCGCCCGCCCGAAATGTCCCCAATTAGACCTCATTGCGTGTCCGTAGATTGCTCGGTATAATGTCCACATCCTGAGGAAAGGAAGCGGCCCCAGAGGATGTAGACATGCTTTGCCCGGCTATGTCATCCTCTGAGGCCATGGTTCCACGAGAACCGTGGTTATTGTATCAGAGTATGACGTAATTGCAATAGGAACCGACGAATTTCTTTGTGTCAGCCATGAAAAATCTGCTGGAGAAAGAGACGCTGGAGGAGTTCCGCTTTCTGCTGAATGCCAACTACGACTCCGTAAACCCCATGTCGCTCATTCTCGTCGGGCAGACAGAGCTTTGGGACGAAAAGCTGCGGTTACAGCGTTATGCTGCGATCCGGCAGCGCATCAACATCTACTGCGTCATGCCCCATCTTGATCGGGCGGAGACCGAGCAGTACATTCGCGCCCACATCAAGTATTCCGAGGCAGAGCAGCAGGAAATCTTCACCGCGCAGGCCGTCGACGAGGTGTTCAGCATCTCGTCCGGCATTCCAAGAGTCATCAACCGCATCTGTGAGCAGTCTCTGACATATGCCGCCCAGCAGCAGAAAAAGCTGGTAGATGATCACATGGTTCGCTACGTCGAAGCCCATGAAATGCTGCCTGTCTGACGCCAGCCGTGGAAGCCGAGGCCTACCACCCCGGCGCTCCCGCGCCAGGGACAGGACAGAGAGCAAAGCAAGTGAGGGACAAAAATTCTGGTCTATTCAGGGACAGCTCATGTGAGCAGCAACACTAATGGTGAAGAAGTGAGCGTTGAGCGATATGGCCAAGACTCCAATCTGACTATGTACTAAGAGTGCTTATGAATATACAGTTGGGGTATACAAATGGAATAATACACAAATCTAAGTGTATCCGTTTGTTTTTTACATTTGCTTATTTCAGGGTGTTCTTATGATTTGCTGAATTCTGGTTTTTAAGTAGTTCTTACGAATAGAACACCGGTTTGATACAGCATTAAGGCTTCCTCGTTCAATAAGTGCTTGTGCTGGACAGCCTCCAGCACAAACTAGTACGAATGCACATTCCTGACATTGGCTAATTGCATGACGTCTGGCATGAATCAATTCAACAAATCTGGAGAATCTAGCACCTTCGAGGATTTCATCAAGACTACATTCATTAATATTCCCAAATGAATACCTCATATCTGTAAACATTTGACAAGGGAATACATTTCCATCGGGTGCGATACGCAAACCACAGTTTATCTCTTCTTTAGACGCATTGTATGTACATCCGATGTCTGCATTTATGAAGTCATAGTTTATTTTTTCCGAATGGGTTTCATTCCAGGTGCTCATTAGGTTAATAGCGGTAGGGTATCTCAAATACTCATCGTCATCCAAATATTCATCAAATTGGCTGTTATTATCACTAGTCCTGTGTAAAATGGCAGCATGGATTGAATCTAATATGCAGTTATTATTTATGTAGAAGCTTCCTTGAATCAGATCAAGAATACGCTCTAGCTTTGTAATGTTTCCTTTGTACAGATTGATTCGAAGTGCTATTTTTCCGCAATACCCTTTTTCTCTAGAGTTTATTATGCCGTATACATTTTGCTTAAAGCAGCCATCTCCTCTAGTTTTATCATTAGACTCTTCATTGAACCCGTCAAGGGTTATTTGAATGTTTGGGTTATATTTTGTTAATATATCAATGTTCCTTTCTGTAAAACACAATCCGTTTGAAACAATGTTAACCCCCAGTCCGATGTGCTTTGAATGCTCTAATGCTTCATCCAAATGTTCATATAAGAAGGGTTCTCCTCCAGATAAGGTTACACTGCTCAATCCTTTTTCAGATAATTGATCAAACAATTTTAACAAAGTCGATATGGGTATATAGCATCCTGAATTAACTAATTTTTCATTATAACAATAAGGGCAGTTGCGATTGCATGTTCCAGTGATTTCAACATATGCTCCAATGATCTTGCTCATAGTTTTGACCATTCCTGTTATTATTGATTTGTATCACAATTTAGTTGCCAGCCATAAGCAGGGGATATTCCATTACTTTAATTGTTCAATTGTGGAGGCATTGGTCTGGCGAATCACAGAAGGCTAATCCTGTTTGCTGTTCATTTATTAAAGTCTATTACAATAAGGTTGGTTGGAAGTCCGGCAAGCCAGCCGGGCTTTTTTCCATCTCATGCCTGAGCTATAATAAGAGGAGCAACTGGCTGGAGCTTAGGGGCTTGATGGATAAGACCACTATTCGGAACGAATAACAACACCAATTGCGCATAAACAGTGCAAAATATACTCGGCATCTTTGATGAGTGTTGTTTTGTTATCAAAAAAAGGAGAATAAGTATTGACATAATCTTGAATGATATCACTTTGGCCTTTTCCATCACAGAGTTGATACATTTTGAATGCTGTTTCATTAAGTACATACATACTACTCGTTTGCACATCCGTTAACAAAACATTACCTCCATATAGTTCTTCAGCATTTAATTGTTTTCTTTTTATTCTCATCAAACCACTCCGATCAAATACCATTTTTAGCATCATTAATATCTTAATTCTGATTATATTAGGAGGTCTGAATAGATATGGCGAATCCCGGCAATGCAGCGAAACAGGAGAATAACAGTTCTCTGCATTTTTAAGGAAACGCCGCACAATAGCTGGAACTAAAATCGTCGAGCACGCGGCGCTATCTTTCACCATGATGTGCGGAATTCTCTCACTTTTTGCTGTCGAGGGAATGCTCAGTCAAACCGCCAGGCAGGGCCTGTCAGCCAGAATGAGATTCGCCAGGGCGAACAGCATATTCAGTTTTGCTGTCTGTTTTCGCAGCCCTCGGTATCGTGTTTTTCGGTATCTGAATTGCCCCTTTACAACCCCGAAGATATGTTCGACCTTTGCTCTGACAGAAGATTTCTCGTGTTCCCGGCGCTTGATCTGCGCCTGAGATCGGACAGACCGTGTTTTGCTTTGTGAGAGTCTGCGGTTGGTCTTATGTTAGCCCATCCATGATGTTCCTGCTTAACTTATGAATCTTTAAATGCTGTACCAGTCCTTTCCTTTATAATTGCTAATTTGCTTTCGTTTGTGACAGTATCGTTCTTATAGACTTATAGATAAAAATGACTTTATAGTGCACTCACTCTGACCATGCAGTTGGGTGTTATGCCGATCTCTCTTGCTGCGGTAACCGGGTTGATGATTTGAAGGGGCTATGAAAATGCTGTAATTCGCAAAACTCAGCTTGTTTTGCTTTTAGTGTCAACTATGAGTATGCAAAAATATACAGCGGTTCAATAAGTTATAGTAACAGAATCATTAAACCTACCTTTGCTGGTGTTGATGTCAAAAGCTACGTTTGATCCGTGGAAGTACGCATTTGAAAACCAAATAGCGCGATTTGAAGGAAGAGAAGAATATGCTGAGTATACTGTTGTAGCTGTGGGATTAGTCTTGTTTATTGAGATCGTATGCGAATAATTCGTTGTGACTACTAATGATGCCAGGTTTGTGGATGTGTTGCATTCAGGAAAAACGACCAAATCGCCACTCGTATCATAATACATATCGAAACTTGAAACGGTTATATTCGGCGCATCGTCTCCGGGTGACCAGTAAGCTGAGAGACCACTAGGCCGATAAATATCAATGGATGAAACACCATAATAGCGAGAATAAGTAATCGTAAAGGTAACTGTCATGAATATTTTTTCATTTAGCGGGGATAGATTAGTGTAATTGGCTTGATACTGAGCGCTACTTCTATCTTGTTCTCTCGTGTAGAAATCATCCAGATTGATTATCTTTAGATCATCCCCTGATTTCTCTATACCAATAATGTAGAGGGCTTCAGGTACTCCATCAGCTCGCATCTGATCAATTCTTATGTAGTTATCAAATACTGAAACTGTAGATGTTTCCGTTAATTCAATCCCCGATACATCGGTAAAGACAGATACGATTTCATCACGCATTTTTTCTCCTGCTTCTTTTGAATCAGCAGCCACAGTAATGAAGGAAAATGGGTAAAGCAAAAGGAAAAAAGCAGCCACAAATGCAACAATTTTACGCATTTTCAATCTCCTCCTATTCTTAATTGATGGAAATCCAGTATGGGCTTGCGTTATTCATACTCCATCATTTCATTCTTTCGTTATACAGATAAGACATTGAGACTCTGTTCAAGCCGTCATTTTCCTTTTCTCCGAATCTGGTAGAAACTACTGTTCTCACCCACATAACCCCACCGGTCATCCTGCGTGTTGATATATAACTGATGGGACTGGATACCGGACCTCCAATTCGTCACCATATCCTCCTGTGCTTTCCGGGGATCTTCCGTCTGCTCCAGCGTTCCCACCAGCTCATATTCCTCCGAGAGCTGGGAGGTATAATTCTCCGTGACCTTATAGATCATACCGTTGTAACGGACATAAGATCCCTTGGAGAAAACGCCCAAGGCTGCAAGACCGAGAAATGCAGCAACGAGGAATACCGGGATGATGATGAACAAGGCCTTTTTGCCCGTCGTCGCGCCTGTGTTCTTCGCCATAGCCAACGCTTTCATGTGGAAAAACCGGCTTTGTTCCTGCGCAAAATTCGGATCAATGTTTACTCCGCGTGCCATAATCTGCCTCCTTTGCAGTATGTCCAGCGTTTCCTGATTATCAAAAGGGTCAACAACCAGTGCAGATTAGGATGCTTTTACCACAGGTGATCCCGGTGAAGAAATAAGTGATTCAATTAGATACCTCATTCTCAATCAGTGTCCCGCCATGCATACGGTAGCACACGTCGCAGGTGGCGGCTACTTCCGGGTCATGGGTGACGATGATGACGCAATAGCCATTATCAATCACCTGTTTCCTCAGCAGTGCCATTATAGCTGTCGTGTTCTCGTCGTCCAGGTTTCCCGTGGGTTCGTCCGCCAAGATCACCTTTGCCCCGGATGCCAGGCTCCGGGCAATGCCCACCCGCTGCTGCTCTCCACCGCTGAGGTTGCCAGGGAAGCGCTTGTGCAGCGTGTCCGGCAGGCCCACGCTCAAAAGAAGGGCGTCCGCCCGCTCGGAAGCTTCCTCCGTGGGGGTGCCCTGCATCTCCATGGGGAGGCATACGTTCTCCCGCGCCGTCAGCAGGGGCAGGAGCTGGTAGGCCTGGAAGACAAAGGCGATCTTCTCCCGACGGTAAGCGTCCAGGTCCATGTCCGCCAAAGGCTCCCCTTCGCAGACGATGCCTCCCTCCGTGGGGGTCTCCATCCCGGCAAGGAGGCTCAGGAGCGTTGACTTTCCGCTGCCGCTGGGGCCGGTGATGGCGTACATCTTCCCCGGCTCGAAGGCGGCGTTCACCTCCCGCAGCACGGCCTTTTGTCCGCCGGGATAGGTGTAACTCAGGTTCTCGATGGACAGGATGGACACGGTATTTCCCCTCCCTCATTCTTTCGTCTGCAACAACCGCATTGGGCTCTTTTGCAGGATGGACGCGGAGATGGCGGCGGAGGCCCCCACGCAGAGGGCGAAGTGGGCCAGTACATACACCAGCGGCACGACGATCACCCTCAGAAAGCCGGAGCCGTTCACCGCAAAGAGGGCGATCACCGCCAGCACCAGCCCGGCTAGGCACAAAACCGCTTGCTCCAATGTAAGCCGCCGGATGGTGAGCTTCTTCGACCAGCCCAGGGCCCGGAGGATTGCCGCCTCCTTCTGCTCCTGAAGGATCATCAGCACGGGCAGCAGTGTACCCAGGATCAGGGCCGCCGCCACGGTGAGGGGATAAAGGGTCTCGATCAGCCGATACACCCGGTAGATGCGGTCCGCGTCGGAGGTGTCCATGCTGAACACAGGGGGCTTTTTGGCGGTATACTGAATCTCCACTGCCAATTCTCTGATCTTATCCGCATCCTGATAATCATTCAGCGTGAAGCTGGCGGAATCAAGATACAAGGTCGTTCCAAAGAAGAAGTAGGCACCGAATGCCGTTACGGGAGCATAAACAATTGTCTTTTCCTGCGTTGTTTCCACCTGACCGATAATCGTATAGAAGCTGCGATACTGATCCCGTAGGGCCAATTTCTCCTCCATGGTACGGGGATTTACGTTGTGGCCTGAGCTCAGCCACTCGATACAGTTGAATTCCTCAATGCGCACCTCATCCCCCAGCTTCATTCCTTTTCGTTCCATCACCGGGGTGGGCAGGATGCAGACCTTACCCTTTTCCTGCATGGCCGTTTCTTCGTCCCAGCCATCCAGCCAAGTCACAGGGTCAGAAATAACGGTGTCCAGACGGTTGGTAAAAACCACCTCGGCCAGCTCCAGTTCCAGTTCACCTTGGTCGATGCCATCGTCATACCGGCACACATAGACCGGGTCGCTGAGCATCCCGGTCTTCATCAGGTTTTCAGCTTTGCCCAGAGAAAGCCCGTCATAGAAGTTGACCTCCACTCTGACATTTTTCATCATTTCCCCATAGCGCTCCCGCAGCACCGTGAGCTGCCCCACGGCCCCCACCAGCAGGGTCGCAAGCAAAAGGGTCAGCAGCGTTTTCACTCCGGCTCGGCGGATATGCCGCAGCACATAGCGCCGCAGGAAGCCCCGGATGGGCTTCCCTGTGACGGTCACGGGGACGGCCAGCACCGCGGCCGCCCGAGCCAGATCCTCCATGCCGATCTCCGCAGCGGCGGTCCCGGCCTTTTCCTTCCTGCGCTCGCTGTCCTGCAGAAGCTGGAGGGGGCTGCGCTTCCCTAATGCATGGAGATAGGCCCCAGCCATGAGGGCGGTCACCAGCAGAAGGCTTAGTGCCCCCAGGAGATAGACGCCCCCGTGGACTTTCGGCATGGCCTCCAACCCTGCCTCGGCAAATTCCGCCGCGCTCTGCCTTGCCGCCGCGCCGGACCGGACCCAGGCGGCGGCCAGCCCCAACAGGGAGGAAACGCCCGCCAAGGCCAGCAGGGGTAGGAGCAGCGCCCTGGCTGCCGCCCGCCGGGGCGTACCCAGAGCCCGGAGGATGGCATATTCTCTCCGCCGCCGGTGGAGGAACAGATAGAGGGTCAGCCCCACCGCCAAAAGGGAGGCGGCGGCAAAGATCAGGAGCTTCATCAGGGTCAGGCTCCGGGTTTGGGCCATTTTCTCCGCGATCAGCGGCCATCCGGCGTCGTTCCAGGCATACTTCAAGCCCATTTCCTCCACCAGCGGCAGGCATTCTTCTCCAAAGGCGGCGATATTGTCCGCGTTATGGACGATGAAGCTTACCTCCGCTGGGCGGAAGCTGTGGTTTTCCAGGTCGCAGCTTGCAGACAGAAAAGACGCGGGCACAAAGATGGTGTTGTCGGAATATGCCCAGTAAAGCTCTTGTTCTTGCAAAGAGCCGGTGGAATAGTAAGAGTAATGTTCCTGCTCCTGCCAGCGGCGGCCACCCGTATCCTGCCAGGTCCCCACGATGGTGAAAGTTTGCTCGACCCACTGTGTGGCATATCGCCCTTGGGTGACAGCCACGGCTCCCAGGGGCTGATACTGTTCCATAAGGTAGTTCCCCAGCTTCATCGTGACTGTATCCCCCAGAGCCAAACCGTTTTCTGTCAAAAATCGCTCACTCACCACACAAACGGGGCTTTCCTCATCTTCGGGACCCAGAAGGCGGCCCTGGCCTATGGTCAACTGATTGCGGGCCGCCCGGCGTATGGAGGCCATATCGTCGGTATATACTACGTCGAAGGTATGGAGATCGTCGTTGGTGACTTGAATCAACTCCCGCAGAGGTGCGAACTCCTCCGTTTCCAGGTAGTTCTCCGGCAGATCGGTGATATCCGTCCAATAGGGCCACCAGCCCTTGCGACTGTCGTCCCCCAGGAACAGGCAGTTTCTGGTGCTGCTGGCATAGAAAGCCTGCGGATTCCGAGCCACGAATACATAGCGCCGCCCCTTCTGGATGGACAGCATCTGCTCGCGCGATATATCATAGTCCATGCAATTCACGGTATATCCACTGCCGGCATACATGCTGACGTTCGGGTCAGTGCCAATATAGTCTTCCCGCATAGCGTAAACGAGCAGATAAGTTTTTTCATCGAGAAGCGCTTGCATCTGAGCCAGCTTTGCCCGATCTCCGGCCAGAATCTTAACATCTTCCAAAAAAAGAGTACGAACGCCATCTGCTGCCCGCTCACCGCCTGTGCTTGTGAAATCTAGGTGTATCTGTGATTCTTCAACATATCCACTTACCGTAGCTTCGATTACCATACGGTCCATGTAACAGTAATCTGCCAGAGGACCTTCGATCCGCCGGTATTTCTTAATAATTCCGGCGGTCATATAGCGTTTGTCCACAGCGTCGATGTAAGGCAAGGCTTCTAGGGCTTCCAGGTCCGCAGCGCTAAGGGCTTTGTGGTGCAGATCCTCGTTGCTTCCATAGTAGAACGCACCAGGATTCGTGGGGTCTGTCAGAAGGAAATGGCTGACCTTCCCAGTCGCGGGTCTGCTCACCGAGCTCCGCTCCACGGTCAAAACGCCCTCCACCTTCGCTTCCGCCTGACGTACCGCCTCGGTCTGCATGGCGTAGCTGGAAAGGTTGTCCAACAGCAGGAAACAGGCTACCGCCAGCAGGAGGACGGTCAGGGCCGTCTTCACCGGGCTGCGCAGCAGCATTTTAAAGGCATATCGGTTTTTCATTTGTGACCTCTTCATCCTCTTCTTCAAAAAAGCACCTCCTTCCGAATTACAATGTAGGTTTCGACTCCCTACCATGTAAATGCAGAAAGAGGTGCTTTTCTTACAAGGTTCTCGCAACTATTTTAACTTTTTCTTCCGGATTCTCTCAGCAAGCCCAATCAGGTCGGATTCGTTCATATCTGCAATCAGCGTGAACTGAACGCTGTCTTTCTCATCAATCCAGGTCAGTGTCTTTAGGCTCCCTGGTTCCTGTGGAATAAACAGTTTCCCTTGGTTATTACTGATTCGGACCTCCACAACAACATCCTTATTAGGGATAATTGTATTTGCCCCACCTTGCGTCATAACCTCATAGTCAAAGCATATTCTTTCATCGCTTTCATTTCCATATGTCACACTTGTGAAAGTTGGTTCCTCAGTGCGCTCGATTTCAGTGAATCCGTCCGGAAGCCCCGTGAGTTCATATTGAGGCAGACTTTCTGCACTCCCAGAATACCGATAGACGATATGTGTCTGATACCACTCAACGACCCACCGCTCAACAGCGGCCCGTACCGGGGCACTGAACAGCATCACCATGCCAAAGCTAAGGGCAACAAAAAGCAGGATAACTGCAACCCATCGGGCGGTCTTCAACAAAGCACCTTTGTTTCGATTTCTCGCCCATTTCAGCGGATTCTTCAGCATTTGCTGCATCTGCCTGGAATGACGCTGGGAAGAATGAAATGCAAATTCCGGGTTGTCGGCGTTTTTCTCATCAAGGGCAATCGCGTCGAACAAGGTCATGCGCATCATGTGATCCATTTCCGCTTCCGTCACTTTGACCAGCCCTCCTTTTCGATGATTTCTCTCAGCAGCGCACGGCCTCTGGATATGCGCGTGTTGACTGCACTTTCGGATATATCTAACTTCTGTGCGATCTCTTTCCCGGAATACTCCAACAGGAAGTGCATTTCCAAAGCAGCCCGATAGGTCTCGGGCAGTTTTGAAAACAGGGCTACCAGCTCATTGTAGTCTGAGACACACTCTGCACTTCTGGAATACACGTCCCAGTCCTCAATCTGGACAACCCGATTCCTCTTGCGGATGATCATCAGCGATTCGTTCTTCACTATAGAAATGATCCAGAAGGGGAGATTCTTACAATCAATTTCAAAAGTTTTCTCAAAATGCCGGATGATCTGGACAAACGTATTCTGCACTGCGTCCTCGGCGTCCTGCTGGTTCTTCAAGATGCGCATGGCGGTCTTCTCGATTAAGCTATGATACTGTTCGTAGATTTCTGTAAATCGTTTTTTGTCAGCTTCGCTTTCCAAAATCGCAATGAAATAGGCCAGCATAAGAACACCACTCCCTCCGGCAGGCAGTTCATCAACGAGAGGAGATCCTATTATTTAATAATATCACATTCCCCCTCAATTGCGAAGTAAAGTTACGAAACTTGCCTTTTATCACCTCGCCTCGATCTCATGCCTGCGCCGGGATCTGCGCTGCATCCGTTCTGCGTTTTCCTGATTTGAATAGATTGGGGCTGCAAACCTTGTCTCCTTTTTCTTTTTGAATTTGCACAATTAACTCTCCCCTGCATAATGGTACATCGGGATGAGTATTCGAAGAAAAGTCCACAAAGAACTCGCCCTATGATTAAATCTTGGATTATAATAAAGTCACGCCGACATAATTAAGGGGCTGAAACGGTTCAAACCGCGTCAGCCCCTGATGCATATGCTAATCGTTTTAACTTACTATACTAGTATAACGTTTGCCAATTAACTAGACTTTTTCAATGGAAGTGCATCCACGACAATCTGCTCAGACATTTCAATATCATCAAGGAAGTATATACATTGGAAAGAATTATGCACACTACTTGAGAAAAGAAGATATCCTTCACTTAAGTTGTTGATAAGGCGTAGATATTTCCCATGTTTAACAATTGTACGGTATAGCGTGTCTGGGGGATGAATTGAAAAGGGAGGGAACCAGAGTGCGCTTCTGGAAGCTTAAAACTATGTTGGTCGCCTGTTTTTACTTCAGTCACGAGAATATCAAAGTTAGATCCCTCTATTGTTGTTTCAACAAGCGTCCAAAATATCCTTTTCTCCGAGAACCAAACAGCATAACTCTCAATTTCCATTCGACTCTCCATAATTATCCTGTACAAGAAGCTAATACTAATCCAAACGTGTCCATTTATTCAGCGTTTCCTTAATAATATTTTACTACAATTTACAAGAAGAAACACCTTAAATGCTAAACTGCAAGAAAATCCCGCAGAATTGCTGATTGTTTCTTTTCCCAGACTTTGACAACTGACATGCGAGCTCTTGATAATGTCAGTTACTTTGCACAGTCTACATGTTTAGGTGCCCGTATAATATCAGAATTCTCTTAAGTCCAAGGCACATCACACGGCACATATGTTAAAAACCAAAATGCTTCACGCAAGAACACTAAAAGTGAACATGCCGATGCAATGAGGTTGAATAGTATTCCTCATGGGTCGCCAGCAGGAAGCGAAGGTCTTCGGAGTAGATATCGTCCCGAAAACGCTCCACCGCCAGCTCGCTCTGGCCGATGATTATGGTGTCATTTTTCATGGGTTTGTCCTTTCGTTCAGGTTTTGGACAGCAAAAAAGCCGGGCAGATCATCTGTCCGGCGCACATCCGATATATAGCTCAGCGTTCCGCGCTTCGCTGGCGGCGTTTCAGCCACTGATCCAGCAGCTTGAAGATGGTTTCCTCAATCCGTTCGGGGGAGTAGGACTTGGGGAAGTATTTGCGAAGCTTGTCCAGCGGGATCATAATGCTGGCATTCTGCGGCTTTTTCGGTTCCGTCATGATTTGGAGGATATTGTCTTCGTTCAGCTCGCCCGTCTGACTGAGCTTCCGCATCCGCTGAGCCTGGGACACGGAGGGGGTAGCCTGTTCACTGTCGATTGTTTCCAGCAAGAGACGCTGCTCCGGCTCCGTGAGCGCCGCGATCTGATAGGCCGGCGTCAGGGAGATCTTCTTGTCGTCCACCATCTGCATCAGCTCCGGGACCAGGTTGTTGAGGGAGATAATATTACGGACGGTATCTCCGCTGATACCGTCCGTATTTCCCACTTCATCGTCGCTGCGGAAATTCGCCGAATTATTCGGCGCATTTTCCTGTGCGTGTTTGGGTGGCCTTCCCGCTGTGCGCTTGATGGCCTCCAGCCGCATCTTATACGCCTTGGCCCGTTCGCTGGGCAGCACGTCCTCCCGCTGCGCGTTGGAATCCACAAGCTGGATGATAGCCTCGTCGTCCGTCAGGTT
>JAEEGG010019798.1_pt1 | contig 13525 bp, 12 predicted proteins | sample 9134161 | NCBI WGS metagenome assembly JAEEGG01 (sample SAMN16246543, study PRJNA631951) | gut metagenome | biome: gut microbiome; feature: rumen; material: CR-attached | host: Bos | place: Iran: Karaj | collected 2018-10 | reverse complement strand
TGAAAACAGGCATATCCTCTGCCCATGGTGCCAGGATAAGCAGGGTGCCGGCAGCACAGGCCTCGAAACGGCTGCGCTCCGGCTTCCAGTAGTCGGTGATGGGGTCAGTCTGCACGTGTATCAGGCGCAGATGTTCGTCTAAGGCGATATGCTTCATGCGCTTCTCGCATTCGGAGATGCCGGGTGTCACCAGCACGCAGCCACCCTTGGCATCAGCCGTCAGTTGCCGGCGGCCCTCTTCCCAGACGGGGGTATTTTCTGTTGGTATGCCGTTGGTGCGGCGATGGAAGTGCACTTGCTTCTTGTCGGGTTGGCGTAGCAGGAGCATATTGCCGAAGGCGCTGTAGCGCACGCCGTCGATCTTGATGCAGAGGGCACGCTGAAACAACCCCGGGTATTCGCGGCGCATCAGCAGGCGGCGGGGATTATCGCTGAGATAATGACGCCAGTTGTCCAGCTGTCCTCGGCGCAGCAGCAGTTTATCATTGAAGCCGCGGGCAAAGAGCAGGCCATGGGTGCGGTCCTCCTTCGGGCGCTGCCCCTGTTGGGTTTGTCGCGACTGAGTCGCAACATACGGAACGGCAGGAACATACGGGACAGCGGGGGCAGCGGGGACAGCGGGGACAGCGGGGACGGCAGGAACAGTAGGGACAGTAGGGACAGCGGGGACGGCAGGGACCGCAGGGACAGCAGGGACAGCGGCACCTGGAAATAGCTCGCGGTAGCTGCGGCCGCAGCCGGTCTTAAAGCCACGGATAATCCTGCTGAGGTCTTTCTCCATCTTCTCCTTGATGAAGATGATGCCATGCATATGGTCGGGCATCATCTGCAGGGCAATGATTTCTACCTGGGGGTAGTACCTGGGGATGCCCCACCATTCATCTCTCACCCGCTGGCCCAGGGGGCTGAGTTCTATCCTTGGCGCATCCTTGCTACCGGCAGGCGCGTCGCAGCGCCCTACAATCCTGCCAAAGAGCGGGCGTCGCCCCTCGGTGGTCATCGTGATCATATACATCATGCGGTCTGTATAGTCGTGATCTACACAGCGCCTTAACATCGATGGCTTCTTCTCGCCGGCAAATGCTTTCTGTCTTTCAAAGACTTCTCGTTTCACGACTGCAAAATTACTGCTTTTTCCCCGGAAATCCTTGCAGATGTCGGAATTTATTCGTAATTTAGCCGCCGAATAATATTTACCATATAAAACTATAAATAAGGGAACTATGAAGAAATTGATGAACTGGGTGATGATTGTCACCTTGATTTGTGGTTCGGCAGCGCTGATGAACGCCTGCAAGAAGAGTAATACGCCGGACAGCTGTCAGCAGGCTACGGAACAGACGGAACAGACGGAGGCTGAGGACAGCGTGAAGCAGGTGGTGAGTACGGAACTGATACGTACCAGTCAGAGCTGGGACGGCGTGGAGCTGCCCGACTATTTTGAGGGACGTCCGGAACTGGTGGCGGTGAAGTATGTATTCCCTGCCGGCAAGAAGCTGGGATGGCACCACCACGTGGCTATGAACTATGGTGTGCTGGTGCAGGGCGAACTGACGATTATCGGTCAGGACGGCAAGACGAAGGTGGTGCACGAGGGTGAGCCGGTAGTAGAGATGGTGGGCACGATTCACCACGGCGAGAACCGCGGCACGAAGGACTGTATCCTCTATATGTTCTACCTGTCGCAGAAAGACCTGCCGCTGGCTGTGCAGCATCCTGAGATACCGCTGGAGTAGGGGTACGGAGAATAGAGAAAGAAAAATGGACGAAACAGCAGTTGCTTCGTCCATTTATTTTTATGCTAGTTGCTTGACGGGCATTACTGGATGCCGTCCTCGCGCAGCTTCTCCTGCCAGCGCCAAGCGGTCTTGAGCACTTCCTCTGTAGGAGTCTCAGCCTTCCAGCCCAGCACCTTGTTGGCCTTGTCTACATTGCCCCAAACCTGCTCGATATCGCCTTCACGACGGGGAGCATAGGTCCAGTTGACCTTGACGCCTGTGGCCTTCTCGAAGCCCTCTACAACCTCGAGGGTTGACAGGCCCTTACCGGTACCGATGTTGAAGATCTCAACAGCCTCGCACTCGGGAATGTCGAGCACGCGCTCCATAGCCTTGACGTGGGCCTTAGCCAGGTCTACGACATAGATATAGTCGCGGATACAGGTCTTGTCGGGTGTGTTGTAGTCGTTACCGAAGATCTTCAGCTGCTGGCGGATGCCCATGGCTGTCTGGGTAACGAAGGGGATGAGGTTCATGGGCACACCGTTAGGCAGTTCGCCGATGAGGGCAGAGGGGTGTGCGCCAATGGGGTTGAAATAGCGCAGGATGATGCTCTTGATCTTGGCACCACTGTGGATATAGTCCTGGATAATCTCCTCGTTGATCTGCTTGGTGTTGCCATAGGGCGACATAGCCTTCTGGATAGGTGCATTCTCGGTAACGGGCAGATTCTCCTGTGAGGGCTGGCCATAGACGGTGCAGCTTGAAGAGAAGATGATACCCTTCACGTCGTACTTGGGCATGAGCTCCAGGAGGTTGATGAGCGAGGTGAGGTTGTTACGATAATAGAGCAGGGGCTTCTCTACGCTCTCGCCAACGGCCTTAGAGGCGGCGAAATGGATGATACCCTCAATCTTGGGATATTTCTTGAATACGTTCTCGAGGGCTTCGAAGTCGCAGCAGTCAACCTGCTCGAAAGCGGGGCGGATGCCGGTAATCTTCTCGATACCGTCGATAACATTGGCGTTAGAGTTGGACAAATTGTCGATAATTACTACTTCGTAGCCTGCCTGCTGCAGCTCTACGGTTGTGTGGCTTCCAATAAAACCTGTACCACCAGTCACTAGGATCGTCTGTTTCATAACAATAGTTTTGCGATTTTGAAGTGCAAAGATACGAATAAAAGTGAAAAGTGAAGAGTGAAAAGGGAAAAATTTGCTACTGCAGCGAAATTTTTCCTGACTTTTCACTCTTCAGTATGATCAATTCAGGCCAAACAGGGCGCGCAAGCCGTTGTCAACGCCCGAGAATCCCATGAAGGCGAGGCTCAGCAGACCGGCAGAAACCAGTACGATAGCCATGCCGCGCATGCCCTTGGGCACATTGGTGAGCTCCAGCTGTTCGCGGATGCCTGCAAAGACGGTGAGCGCCAGTCCGAAGCCGATAGCCGTAGAGAGGGCGTAGACGATAGACTGGCCCAGGTTCATCTCTTTCTGGATGACGAGGATAGCCACACCCAGCACGGCACAGTTGGTGGTGATGAGCGGGAGGAAGATGCCCAGCGCCTGATAGAGGGCGGGGGATACCTTCTTGAGGATAATCTCTACCATCTGGACGAGTGAGGCGATAACCAGGATGAAGGCTATGGTCTGCAGATACTCCAGTCCGGCAGGTACGAGGACGTAGGTCTGGACGAGCCAGGTGACGAGCGTGGCCAGCACCATGACGAAGGCTACGGCAGCCGACATGCCCAGCGAGGTGTCAATCTTCTTAGATACGCCGAGGAAGGGACAGATACCCAGGAACTGCGCCAACACGATATTGTTGACGAAGATGGCGCTGATGAAAATCAATATATATTCCATAATCTAATGTCTTAACTTCTTAACTCCTGAATTTATTCACAATCGCAATGAGATAACCCAGCGTGATAAAGGCTCCGGGAGCCAGTACGAAGAGCAGGATGTTGTAGTTCTCGGGGATGAAGGCGAAGCCGAAGATGGCGCCCGAACCCAGAATCTCGCGGACGATACCCAGCAGGGTGAGACCGAGGGTGAAGCCAAGTCCGATGCCGATGCCGTCGAAGAGAGAGGCAAGGGGAGAGTTCTTGGCAGCAAAAGCCTCTGCACGTCCCAGGATGATACAGTTCACGACAATCAGCGGGATGAAGAGTCCCAGCGACTTGTCGATATCAGGCAGATAGGCCTTGATGAGCATCTGGAGCAGGGTGACGAAGGCGGCGATAACCACGATGAACACGGGGATGCGCACCTTGTCGGGCGTGATACTCTTGATGCATGAAATCACTACATTGGTGCAGATGAGCACCGCCATCGTGGCCAGTCCCATGGCCAGTCCGTTGGAGGCCGATGTGGTGGTGGCCAGCGTAGGACACATACCAAGCATCAGGACGAACGTGGGGTTGTCCTTGATGATGCCGTTTTTGATGATATTTATATAGTTCATAACTTTCAACTATAAACTTTCAACTTTCAACTTTCAATTCTCAATTTGCTCGCTGGCTCCTGTCTCGCCGTCGGCCTGAGGCTTCTTATAGGCGTTATAGGCATTGTTGACAGCCTTCAGGAAGGCACGGCTGGTAATGGTAGAGGCGGTGATGGCATCTACCTGTCCGCCATCCTTGGATACTACGAGGGGCTCGGCAGGTGTCAGTCCGATGATGCTGCCCTTGCCGTCGGCCTGGAACCATTTGTCGGCCTTGGCACCCAGTCCCGGTGTCTCAGCATGTTCCAGGAGGGTATAGCCCAGGATGGTGCCGTCGGGATTGAATCCTACGAGGACGCGCAACTTACCGCCGAAGCCGTCGGTAGTGCTCTCTACGGCAGCACCGAGGTTCTGCTTGTCGGCATTCTGGGTGTGATAGACGACGAAAGACAGTTCCTTACCTTTATTATCTGGTTGCTTCACGGTGTCGGTGCTGGTGACGGTTAACTCGTCACATTGCATCACGGCCTTGATACCGTCGGCCAGCGCTTTCTCCTTCTGGTCGGCAATAGGACCGCTGGTCACGCTGTTGACCCATGCGAGGATGGCACCCATGACGACGGCCACGCCGGTGAGTACCAGCACCATATTCAGTAATGATGATTCAAGCTTCTTCATAATCTTTACCTTTTTACTTTTTGGCCGGCTCTTCACCGAAGCGCTTGGGTTTCACATAATTATTGATGAGCGGTGTGAACGCGTTCATAATCAGGATGGCGAACGACATACCCTCAGGATAAGCACCCCAGTTGCGGATGATGATGGTGAGCAGACCAATGCAGACACCATAGATAATCTGACCCTTGGGCGTCATGGGCGAGGTTACATAGTCGGTAGCCATGAAGATGGCACCCAACAGCAGACCGCCGCTCAGAATCACCGTGGTAGGATCGGCATAGATGGGGTTGATGAGGTGCATGATGGCGCTGAACACAAACACGGTGCCGATGATGCTCACGGGGATGTGCCAGGTGATAATCTTACGCCAGAGCATGAAGAGGAGTCCGGCAATCAGGGCCAGACCGCAGATCTCACCAATGGTACCCGCACCACCGCCAATGGAATAGTCGCCCAGCAGCAGGCTGAACGCATCAGGCAGCTGGTTGAGCACGTTGGCATCACCATTCTGGATAGCCTGCTTCATCACAGCCAGCGGCGTGGCACCTGTTGCGGCGTCGGTATATTCCAGCAGATGGCCGGGCTTGGGCCAACTGGTCATCTGGGCAGGGAAGGCAACCAGCAGCACGCAACGGCCTACCAATGCGGGATTGAAGATATTGTTGCCCAGTCCGCCAAAGGTCATCTTGCCCACGCCGATAGCGAAGAGGGCACCGATGACGATGATCCAGATGGGAAGGTTTGAGGGCAGGTTCATGCCCAGAAGAAGACCCGTGAGGGCAGCCGAGCCATCGAGGACGGTATTCTCCTGGCGACCGAGGATAAACTTATTGATAGCCCACTCGAAGAGCACACAGGCCAATACGCTTGTGAGGCACACGATGGCTGAGCCGATGCCGAAATAGAAGAACGAGACGAGCAGCGCAGGAATCAGGGCAATGATAACCCCGTACATATTGCGCTCTACGGAGTCCGTTCCGTGGGCATGTGGCGAAAGTGATACAATTAACTTTGACATTAAACGTTAAACATTAAAGATTAAACATTTTTATTTCTTTGCAGCACGACTGCGGATGATGCCCATCACGGTCTGCTTGCCCTGACGGATATTGTCGAGCAGCGGACGGTGGGCAGGACAGGTGAACTGACACGAGCCACACTCGATACAACTGGTGATGTCCTCGCTCTCGGCACGCTCCCAGTTCTTGAAGGCTGAGAGCTTGGCCAGCAGATAAGGCTCCAGGCCCATAGGACAGGCACCCACACACTTGGCACAGCGGATACAGGGCTGGGGCTCCTTGCGACGGGCATCATCGCCAGAGAGAATCGTCACGGAGTTGGTACCCTTGCAGATGGGCACTTCCGTAGAGGTGAGTGCCTTACCCATCATAGGACCGCCGGCGAGGAGCTTGTTGTCGCCCTCGGGCATACCGCCACAGAGGTCTATCAGCGTCTGCATGGGGGTACCCATACGAACGAGGTAGTTGCCTGGATTCTGGAGGCGCTTACCGGTAACGGTGGTATAGCGTTCGAAGAGAGGCTTATGCTTCATAACTGCCTGATAAACAGCGAATGCAGTACCTACATTCTGAACTATTGCTCCAACGTTGACAGGGATGGCTGGAGGAGCCGGAACCTGACGGTTAATCACAGCATCGACCAACTGTTTTTCACCACCCTGAGGGTAGCGCTGAGCCAGGGGAACCACCTCAACCTGGTATTTCGAGGTGGCGAACGCTTCGGCACACTTTTTGGTGAGGAGGTCGATGGCGGCAGGCTTATTGGTCTCGATGCCGATATAGCCCTTTGTCACCTTCGCCCCCTTCATCAGCAGTTCCAGACCCACGAGAATCTCGTCGGCATGTTCCATCATCAGACGGTAGTCGGCTGTGATATAAGGCTCGCACTCTACGGCGTTGATAATCACGCACTCAGCCTTAGCCGTAGGGGGAGGGGTCAGTTTGATGAACGTGGGGAAACAGGCACCGCCCATACCGACGACACCAGCCGTCTTGATGCGTGTCACAATCTCCTCGGGCGTCAGTTCGGGATGATCCTTCACCAGTTCCAGGGTCTCGGAACGGTCAATGCTCTCTTCCCATTCGTCGCCTTCCACATCGATGATAATCACGGGCTTGCGATAGCCGGTAGCGTCGATAGCGGTATCAATCTTGGCAACCGTACCACTCACGGAAGAGTGGATGGGAGCTGATACGAAACCGCCGGCCTCGGCCAGCAGCGTGCCCACCTTGACCTTGTCGCCCTTCTGGACCACAGGCGTAGCAGGTGCACCGATATGCTGTGAGAGTGGGAAAATGGCCTGTTTGGGCAGCGGAGCCACCTGTGTGGCCACCTCGTGGGTCAACTTGTTTTCCTCGGGGTGAATACCACCTATGCTAAATGTCTTGATCTTCATGCTTGAGCCTCCTTTTCTTCTTTAACAGTTTCTACGGGTTTAGGAGCGGGGAAGTTGACAGCGTGGATAGCCTGCTTGGGACAAACGGCAACGCACTTTCTGCAAAGACGACACTTGTTGTAGTCGATATAGGCCAGGTTGTTGCCCACGGTGATAGCGCCAAACGGACACTCCTTCTCACACTTGCCGCAACCGATACAAGCGGCCTTACAAGCCTTCATGGCCACGGCACCCTTGTCCTTGTTGACACACGACACGAACACGCGACGGCCCTTGATGCCCTTCTTGCGGAGCTCGATGATGCCGCGCGGACAAGCCTTCGTACAGGCACCGCAGGCGGTACACTTATCCTCGTCAACCTCGGGCAGACCCGTCTCGGGATTCAGGTGGATGGCGTCAAACTGACAGGCAGCGACACAGTCGCCACATCCCAGGCAACCAAAGCCGCAGGCCGTCTCACCGGCACCGCAGGCATTCATGGCTGCACAGGTGCGCAGACCGGCATATTCGGCTATCTTGGGACGATTCTCGCAGGTGCCGTTACATCTGACAACGGCAACCTTGGGCTCGCCATTGGCAATAGCCATACCAAGGAGGTCGGCCACCTTACCCATCACGTCGGCACCACCTACAGGACAGTTCAGTCCGTCGATGCTCCCGCTGTCGGCACCTTTTACCAAGGCGTCGGCCATTCCGCCACAACCGGCGAAACCACATCCGCCGCAGTTGGCACCAGGCAACACCTCGTTGACCAGCGCAATGCGGGGATCTTCGAAGACAGCAAACTTCTTGGAACAGACGAACAGCACGATGGCTGCGATGAGTCCGATGCTTCCAAGTACAATGACTGCAATCAAGATAAAATCCATAATAGTTATTTGTTTTACTTTGTTTTGTTAGTTTGTCTATTGTAGTAGGGGAATATCTGTCTCAGACATCCTCGATGAAGAACGCAATATTGTCGGCGATACGTTGTCGAAAGATCCATAGTCCTATATAATAAGGTATGAGCGCCCCAAGGGCTGCCAATGCCGTGATGCCTTCGTTGACACCGGCTGCAAACAGGACTCCTGTCACCAGCAGAAGCAGTAATAGCGGTAAGCCGAATCCGAGTAAAAGTGCTTTTCCTACCGAATGGCTTGAAGTGCCTACTATCACAGCGTCACCGACCTTGAGATGATGTTGCCTGTAATGAAATACATCAACAATCTTCTCCTTCGATTCCGAGGCGCTACAGTGAGATGCTACCTTGCAAGCGCTGCATGCAGAATGCTGTAGGATTCTGACACGGATGTGCTCGCCGTCGACAGATTCTACTGTACCTTCGTGACGTATTGAGTTCTCCATTTGCGTGCAAAGATACGAATTATTTGCGAAATCCAAATTAAGAATATCTATTTATTTTTCAAAAAAAATCACATTCGCTTGCAAATACCAATCTTTTTTGATACTTTTGCAGTATAATTTGAGAAAGAGCATATGAATTTTAAAGAGCAGACACAGCAGCAACTTGAGCGCGCTTTGCGCAAATTGGCAGAAAAGTTTCCTGCAGAACAGGAAGCTACAATGCTTTCGGATATTCATTTCCGAGTGAGTCAGGATACTGGCGAGGTAACGATCCTTGATGATGACGACCGTGAACTGACGCGCTGCGTGGTAGAGGAGTGGATAGACAATAAGGATGACGAGTTCTACGAGTCGATAACGCCCGTCATCCGTCATTGCCTGTCAGCTAATGCCCAGTTGGCTGATAACCTGTCTATCCTGAAACCTTATGCGTTTGTGCTGGAGGATGATGACCGTGAAGCCGTTGCGGAACTCTACGTCGTGGATGGCGATACGGTGATTGTGGATCCTGACCTCATGGAGGGCCTGGACAAAGACTTGGACGACTTTTTGGAGAATCTTCTGAAATCCTAGGAGAAGGATGGCGGATACAACCATAGATTCTTCCTCGGCAAGTTGGTTGACGCGTCTGCATGAGTGGCGCGAGGAGCATATCAGCGACCGTATGTTCGTGCTGGTATTGGCTTTCTTCGTGGGCTTTTTCTCTGCTGTGGCAGCCGCGGTGCTGCACTGGCTCATTAATCAGATTGTACAATTGCTGACCAGCTCGTTTGATGCTTCTTCTTCAAACTGGCTGTACCTGGTCTATCCTGTTGTGGGTATCTATATCACGTCGCTGTTTGTGCGCTACGTGGTGAAGGATAATATCTCGCACGGTATCACGCGTATCCTCTATGCCATCAGTCAGAACCGTTCACGACTGAAACCGCACAACACGTGGTCGAGTGTTATCTCGTCGGCCATCACCATCGGTTTCGGTGGTAGTGTGGGTGCCGAGGCGCCTATTGTGCTGACGGGTTCGGCTATCGGCAGTAACCTGGGAAAACTGTTCAAGATGGACAGTAAGACGCTGATGCTGCTCATTGGTTGTGGTGCCGCCGGTGCTATTGCCGGTATCTTCAAGGCGCCGATAGCAGGACTGGTGTTTACGATTGAGGTATTGATGATTGACCTGACGATGGCGTCGCTGATGCCTATCCTGGTGAGCTGTGTCACGGCGACCTGTTTTACCTATATCTTCAGTGGCGACGCGGCGCTGTTCTCATTCCATCTGGATAACCCCTGGTCCGTGGAGCGTGTTCCTGCCTGTATCGGCCTGGGCGTATTCTGTGGCCTGGTGAGCCTGTATTTCATCAGGACGATGGGTTTCTGTGAGGATATCTTCGCACGTTTCAAGGACAAGCCCTACGTCAAGCTGGCCATCGGTGGCGTGATGCTGAGCCTGTTGATCTACCTGTTCCCTTCGCTCTATGGTGAGGGATACGGTGCTATCAACCTCCTGCTGAATGGTGCTTCCGATGACGACTGGCGCCGTATCATGGATAACTCGCTGTTCTCCGGACAGATAGAGATGCTGATACCTTATATCGCTCTGGTACTGCTGACGAAGGTGTTTGCCACCTCGGCCACGAATGGTGGCGGCGGATGCGGCGGTACGTTTGCCCCCTCCCTGTTTATCGGCTGTTTTAGCGGCTTCCTGTTCTCACGCCTTTGGAACATCAACCAGATTGGCGTCTATGTGCCTGAGAAGAACTTTGCCCTGATGGGTATGGCGGGCGTGATGTCGGGTGTGATGCATGCACCGCTGACGGGTATCTTCCTGATAGCCGAACTGACGGGTGGCTATAACCTGTTCCTGCCGCTGATGATCGTGTCTATCAGTTCGTACCTGACGATAATCCTGTTTGAGCCGCACAGCATCTACAGTTCGCGACTGGCCAAGCAGGGCAAACTGATTACGCACCATACAGACCATGCTGTGCTGACGCTGATGCAGATGGACAGCTATATAGAGCGCGACGTGCTGGCTGTGGGTCCTGATACCGAACTGTCGGATATCGTCAGGAAAATCAGTCGTTCGCGCAACAGCGTGATTCCCGTGCTGGATGCCGCAGGGTCTTTGTTGGGCGAGATAGATATTGCCAAGAACAGGAATGTGGTGTTCCGTACGGAGCTATACCATCATTTCACGGCCAGCCAACTGATGCAGAAGCCGTTGGCCACGCTGAGCGACCAGGCATCCATGAGTGTGGTGATGAAGACCTTCGACCAGACGCATGCCAACTGGTTGCCCGTGCTTGACAAGGACGGACACCTGAAGGGTTACCTCTCGCGTGAACGTATCTATACGCAGTACCGCAAGATGGTGGCTGATATGTCGGAAGATTAATTAACACAAAAATAACCAGTAATTAAAAGCAAAATGAGGTACACAGAGTTAGGACGTACTGGGATGAAGATTTCCCACCTGAGTTTCGGCGCTTCTTCTTTAGGCAGCGTGTTTCGTGAGACGAACGAGAGCGAGAGCTTCAAAGCCGTGGAAACAGCTGTCGAGGGAGGTATCAATTTTATTGATGTGAGTCCGTATTATGGTCATTACAAGGCTGAAACGGTATTGGGTAAGGCCCTGCGAAATATACCCCGTGATAAATATTTCCTGAGTACGAAGGTAGGCCGCTATGGTAAGGACGGCGTGAATACCTGGGACTATTCTGCCAAGCGCGTGACGGATAGTGTCTTTGAGAGTATGGAACGTCTGGGTATCGACTTCATCGACCTGATTAACGTGCATGATATCGAGTTCCAGGCTGCATTGCCCGGCGGCTTGCAGAAGGTTGTTGACGAGACATTGCCCGCCCTGGTAGAACTCAAGAAGAAGGGCGTGGTAGGTCATGTGGGTATTACCGACCTGCAGCTTGAGAACCTGAAGTGGGTTATCGAACATAGTGAGGCTGGTACGGTAGAGAGTATCCTGAACTTCTGTCACTATACACTGAACGATGATGCCATCGTGGATTACCTGGATTTCTTTGAGCAGCATGGCATTGGAATCGTGAATGCGTCGCCCCTGTCCATGGGACTGCTGTCACAGCGTGGCGTTCCTGCCTGGCATCCGGCTCCCAAGGCTTTGGTAGAGGTTTGTCAGAAGGCTGCCCAGTATTGTAACGAGAAGAATTATCCCATTGAGAAACTGGCTGTACAGTTCTCTGTAAGTAATCCTCGCATCGCTTCAACGCTGTTCTCTTCGGCTAATCCTGAGAATGTGCGCCGCAATATCGAGTGGGCCAACGAAGAGCCCGACTGGGACTTGGTGCGTGAGGTGAAGGAGATTATCGGTAATCAGCAGCGCGTCACATGGGCAAACTCATAATCGATGCCCACAGTCATCTGTGGCTGAAACAGGATACTACCGTCGACGGGAAACGTATCTTGTCGTTGAAGAACGGCCGGAGCATCTTCATGGACGAGGAGGTGCAGATGTTGCCGCCGTTTATGATTGACGGACAGAACACGGCTGAGGTGTTCCTGTCGAACATGAACTATGCGCAGGTGGGAGCCGCTGTCGTGGTACAGGAGGTGATAGATGGTTGTCAGAACGCCTACCTGACGAAGGTGCAACAGCAATATCCCGACCGCTTTTTCTGTATGGGCATGGCCTGGAATACGGACGAGGCACAGGCTGTCATCGACGCTGGACTGAAGGGTATCGCCTTCCCTGGTCATCGTATCCACGAGTCGTTGCTCACGTTGATGCCTGTCTTCAAACTCATGGAGAGCAAGGATATGGTACTGTCCATGTGTCTGGCTGATGATGAAGAGCAGATAGGGCAGATGGCGGAGGTGATCCAGGAGTGTCCCGACCTCAAGGTTGCCATCGGTCATTTCGGCATGCCCAGCACGGCATCGTTCCGCAGTCAGGTGCTGCTGGCTCGTCAGGGACAGAACGTGATGGTGGAGTCGGGTGGTATCACGTGGCTCTATAACTCTGAGTTCTATCCGTTCCCCACGGCCATCCGCCGTATTCGTGAGGCGGCCGACCTGGTAGGTATGGAACGTTTGATGTGGGGCTCCGACTATCCTCGCACCATTACGGCTATCACGTATCGTATGTCGTATGACTTCGTGGAGAAATCGTCGGAACTGACGGATAGCGAGAAGGTGATGTTCCTGGGTGGTAACGCGAAGTCGTTCTATGGCTTTGAGAACCTGCCGGAACTGCCTTATATCAAGAATATGTCAGAGTGAGGTGAAAGTTAAAGGTTTAAGGTTTAAAGTTTAAGGTTTTAGAGTTGATAGTTGAAATATAGAATTATGAAAGCAATTCAAATTACGCATTCGCAAGAACTAAACATCGTAGATCTGCCAAAACCGGAGATGCCGGGCGAGGGTGAGGTGATGCTTCGCCTTTCGTACGTAGGCTTCTGTGGCTCGGACATCAACACCTTTATGGGGCGCAACACGATGGCGCTCAATCCCGTTATTCCCGGTCATGAGGTAGGTGCGGTCATCGAGGCTGTTGGTGCAAATGTACCTGAAGAATTGAAACCGGGCATGGTGGTGACATGTAACCCTTATACCAACTGTGGCAAGTGTGCCTCATGTCGCAACCAGCGTGTCAACGCATGTCAGCACAATGAGACATTGGGCGTACAGCGTAATGGTGCCATGAAGGAGTATATCGTCCTGCCTTGGGAGAAGATTATCCCTGCCGGTTCGCTTACACCTAAAGTCACGGCTTTGGTAGAGCCTATGAGTGTTGGTTTCCATGCCGTCAGTCGTGCGCAGGTTACTGATATCGACGTGGTGATGGTGATTGGCTGCGGTATGGTAGGTATGGGTGCCATCGTTCGCAGTGTGATGCGTGGTGCAACCGTTATCGCTGCCGATATCGATGATGAGAAGTTGGCGTTGGCCCAGAAGA
>JAEEGG010019795.1_pt1 | contig 13526 bp, 10 predicted proteins | sample 9134161 | NCBI WGS metagenome assembly JAEEGG01 (sample SAMN16246543, study PRJNA631951) | gut metagenome | biome: gut microbiome; feature: rumen; material: CR-attached | host: Bos | place: Iran: Karaj | collected 2018-10 | reverse complement strand
GAAAGACCCCAGGCCAGATTTATCTTCTGTGAATCGGCACAACCTGAAATAAGAGCCGAAGTCCCTTTATTTCTAAAGGTTTCTTCCGCTCTCTTAAAACACTCAAGCTCTTTTAAAGGTTCTGTAAGGACTCTCATGTATCTCTCGTAACTTTCTTGTTGAACCTGTTCATTGCTTCGTCGGTCTCATCATTTAGCATGAGTTCGACCGCTTTTACCGCGTTATCTATCGCATTGTCGAGATCTTCGCGCTCTTCGGGCTTAAATCTGCTAAGCACCCAGTCAGCCAGATCCATCTTTGAGGGTTTCTCTCCGACACCGACACGTACTCTTTCAAATTCATTCGTGCCAAGCTGCTGTATGATGTTCTTCATACCGTTATGTCCGCCGGCGCTTCCTGATTTTCTGACTCTTATGCCTCCGACATCAAGTGTTATGTCGTCGTAGACCACAATAAGTTTTTCGGGTTTGTAATAATCAAAAAGCGCTCTCACGCTCTCGCCCGAAAGATTCATGAACGTCTGCGGTTTTGCAAGTATTATCTTCTTTCCGTTAAATATCGCCTTTGTCACAAGCGCTCTGTGCGCCTTTTGCGATATGTCGGCTCCGCACATTTTTGCAATCTCGTCAACTACCATGAACCCCGCATTGTGCCTTGTGTTCTCGTAATTTTTCCCGGGATTGCCAAGCCCCACTACCAAATCCATTTTTTCATCCTCCGCGGTCGCTTTCTTTAACGCTCTTAACAGTTTAAAAGCACGCCGGATTTTTTCTTTCTCCACTTTCACGACCAAAACCTCAAAACGGGGATGTCATAAAGACACCCCCTGTTGTCACTTCATATAACTATATTAAATGATAAATCTGTCGTTGTCTTCAACAACTATCTTTACGCCGTCCTCGCCTTTAAAGAAGGAGTTCGCGCGTATGGTTCCGTGACTTTCGACGATACAGTTCTCGATGTGAGTATTGTCGCCGATGTATACGTCATTTAAGATGATCGAATTCTTGATAAAACAGTTGTTTCCGATGTAGGTCTCTCTGAATACCACCGAATCTTCGACCGTACCGTTCACGATCGTTCCGCTTGCGATAAGGGAATTGTGAACTTTTGCTCCCACATTGTACTTTGCGGGAGGAAGGTCGTCAACCTTTGAATAGATATCGGGATACTGTTTGAAGAAATAGTCACGCACCTCAGGTTTTAAGAAGTCCATGTTCGTTGCGAAGTAGTCGTCAACGGATGCGATATTTCTCCAGTATTCCTTTATCTTGTAGCCGTAGATCCTCTTAATATCTTTAAAGCGGATAAGCACATCACGAACAAAGTCGTAACGGTCCTCTTCGGCGCACTTTTCGATCATTTCGATAAGTGCACGACGACGGACAACGTAAATACCGCATGAGATCGTAGAAGATTTTGCCACGATGGGTTTTTCTTCGAACTCTTCTATACGGAAGTCCTCGTTCATCTTAACGGTACCGAATCTGTCAAGCCCGGCAATGTTGTCGGCATCTTTGCAGACCACGGTGATGTCCGCTTTCTTGTCGATATGATATTCAAGAAGCTTGTTGAAATCAATCTTGTATACACAGTCGCCCGAAGCGATCACAACGTAAGGTTCGTGACTGTTCTTCAAAAACGAAAGATTCTGGTAGATAGCGTCTGCCGTTCCTCTGTACCAGTAGTTGTTCTCGGCTGTAACGGTAGGCGTGAACACCAAAAGTCCGCCCTGCTTACGTCCGAAGTCCCACCATTTTGAAGAACTTAAATGCTCTCCGAGGCTTCCTGCATTGTACTGCGTAAATACAGCAACTTTCTGAATGTGAGAATTCGACATGTTACTCAAAACAAAGTCGATACTTCTGTAACTTCCGGCGATGGGCATTGCCGCTACGGCACGCCTTATACCGAGCTCTTTCATGCGGTGGCTTGAATTACCTCCCGCCAAAACGATTCCTATAGCTCTCATTCCCAGTCACCTGCCTTTACTAAAGATCTGCCGCTCTCAAGTCGGCCGTTTTCATAATCCGCAGGCTCGGTCTTACCGAATATGACGGTATTCTTGCCGACGGTCACATGACTCGGTATCTCCGTCTTTTCACCTATCGTTACAAGTCCGGAATTGTAGATCTTGGAGTTTGTCTCGTTGGGGATCTCGTCTCCGACACCCAGCTTACATCCATCGCCGATCTCAACACCTTCGGCAACGATCGCCTTGTAGCACTCGGTTCCGGCACCGATCTTTGTTTCGTTCATGATGATCGAATCGCGAACTACCGCATCTTTTCCGATCACTACGCCGCATCCGATAACGGAGTTGAACACCTTTCCGTAGATCTCACTTCCTTCTCCGACAATGCTTCTTTCTATAACAGAGTCCGAAGAAAAGTACTGCGGAGGAAGTGTATCCGATTTGGTGTATATCTTCCAATATTCTTCGTAAAGGTTAAAGTCGGGAACTATATCGATAAGCTCCATGTTTGCCTGCCAGTACGACTCAAGAGTTCCGACATCCTTCCAGTAACCGTTAAATTCATATGCATACAGCGGTGCACCGTTGTCGTGGCAATGAGGAATGACATGCTTTCCGAAATCAAGCGCGGGCTGATCCGCCATCTTGATAAGTGCATCCTTAAGAGTTTTCCAGTTAAATATATAAATACCCATGGAAGCAAGATTGCTTCTGGGATGCTCGGGCTTTTCTTCGAATTCGGTGATACGGCCTTTATCGTCGGTGATCATGATACCGAATCGTTTTGCTTCTTCCATAGGAACGGGCATGACGGCTATCGTTACCTCGGCCTTGTTGGCTTTGTGGTAATCAAGCATCATCTCATAGTCCATCTTATAAATGTGGTCACCCGAAAGAATGAGAACGTAATCGGGGTTGTACGTCTCCATATAATCTATGTTCTGATAGATGGCATTTGCCGTACCCGTATACCACTCACTGTTCTCGCTCTTTTCATAAGGCGGTAAAACTGTGACACCGCCGATGTTTCGGTCAAGGTCCCACGGAATACCGATCCCGATATGAGTGTTAAGCCTAAGAGGCTGATACTGTGTAAGCACACCTACCGTATCAATACCCGAATTGATACAGTTGGAAAGCGGAAAGTCGATGATACGATATTTTCCGCCGAATGACACAGCCGGCTTTGCCATTTTAGATGTTAAGACCCCAAGACGACTTCCCTGTCCTCCTGCCAAAAGCATGGCAATCATTTCCTTTTTGATCATTATGGATCCCTCGCTTTTGCATTTCGGCGTATAGTACCGCCGATTTTATGTATACTGATATAATTTTATACCATATCACCTGTTTTCGCAAACCTTTTTGCTTAAAATTGTGCAATTTTCACATACATTTTTGTTTTTTCCATAGAAAAAGACTGTTCATTTGTTCATTTGTATGAAGAAAAAGGAAAATGAACCAACACCACCGTCCCCTAGGGTCAAAATTGCCTATTTGGTTTTGGGGTGATACAATTGTCTTTAAACAAAAGGAGCGATTATGAACATTAAGTTTGATCAACCAATGCACGTATATTTCATAGGTATCGGCGGCATAAGCATGTCGGGCCTTGCGAAGATATTGTTAAAGGAAGGTTTTAAAGTTTCCGGTTCCGATCCAACAAAAACGGAACTTACCACGGCACTTGAACAGTCGGGAGCCACGGTCTATTACGACCAGACGACCCATCATATAGAAGATGACACGGATCTTGTCGTTTATACCGCTGCCATAAGAGAAGACAATCCCGAGTATGTGTACATGCTTGAAAAAGGCTTTGAGCATATGACCAGAGGACGCTTTCTCGGCGAACTGATGAAAAACTACAACGTTCCCATAGCGGTTAGCGGAACCCACGGAAAGACCACTACGACGTCGATGCTCGCGGAGATACTCATCGGAGCAGACACCGATCCGACGCTTTCCGTAGGCGGAGTGCTTAAATCCATAGGAACCAACATAAGAGTGGGGGGACCCGAGTATTTTCTTTTTGAGGCATGTGAATATACCAACAGTTTCTTAGACTTTTTCCCTAAGATGAGCATCATCTTAAATGTGGAAGAAGACCATCTGGATTTCTTTAAAGATATAGATGATATAAGAAATTCATTTAACAGATTTGCGAGACTTAATCCCGAAAACGGACTTCTTGTCATAAACGGAGAGATCGACGGATTTGACAAAGTGATCGAAGGCGTTAAATGTCCCATCGTCACTTTCGGTCACGACGAAAAATGCGACGTATACGCAACCGATATAACTTTCGACGAATCCGCGCACGCATCCTTTAAGTGCCATATCAAAAAAACCGGCGAATGCTTTGGCATCAAGTTAAACGTAACCGGCGAACACAACGTATATAACGCCCTTTCCGCCATCGCGGTGGCAAGATACTTAGACATCCCCGAAGATGTCATCGCATCTTCCTTATTAAGATGCGGCGGCTCGAAAAGACGTTTTGAGATAAGGGGAAGTTTTAACGGCGTTACGGTCATTGACGATTATGCCCATCATCCCACCGAGATAAACGCTACTTTGGAGGCTGCAAAGAAGGTTGACCACAGAGAGCTGTGGTGCGTTTTCCAGCCTCATACGTATACGCGTACAAAGGCATTCCTGAAAGAATTTGCAAGCGTTCTGTCAAAGGCCGATCATGTGGTGCTTGCAGATGTTTATCCCGCCAGAGAAAAGGATATTTACGGATGCAATTCTCAAAACCTTTACGAAGAGATAAAAAAGTTGGGAACCGACTGTAATTATTTCCATTCTTTTGATGAGATTTTGGACTATTTGTACAAAAATTGTATCAACGGGGATTTGTTGATAACCGTCGGTGCCGGAGATGTAGTTAAAATCGCGGACCGCATCGTTTCAAAATAGTTTTCCACATTGTCCACATTTTTTAAGGATATTATGTAACTTGAAAAATGTGGATATTTTTTTGCCGCTTTTTCCAGTGTTTTGGGTAAACCGAGATTTTTATCCACATTATCCACAATTTTTCCGTCCGGGTCCGAATCGCGGAAACCCTTGATTTTACTGGTTTTTTTCGGCACTTTTTCCATTTGATTTTTCATAAATATTTGCTAAAATTCCGTTTGACTGAACAATACTTAAGGGCGAGTGTAACAGGAATGGATTTATATGTAACCAGCGAGGATAAAGCTGAGGCTACCGTCGTTTCGAATCTTTTTATCGACAAGTATTTAAAAGATGCCAACGATGCGCAGATCAAGGTTTATCTTTATTTATTGAGAATGATGAGTGCGGGGCTTTCCACCGACATTTCAAAGATGGCCGACCTTTTCAACTATACTGAAAGAGACATCGTCAGATCTTTGGAATATTGGAAGAAGTGTGGGCTTTTGGAACTTGATTACGACAGTTTCGGGCTTATTTCGGGTGTTAAATTTTTGGAGATGGGTAAAACAAAGAAAGCTGCCAAGTCTGAGCCCGTTAACGACGCATTTATCGGTGAACCTGCGTCCAATGTGACTTTAAAAGTCGTTCCCGACGAAGAACCCGTCGTTAAGATCCGCGAAAACGTAACTTATACTCTCGAGCAGTTAAAGGCATTCAAAGAATCCGGCGAGACCGCTCAGATAGTATTTGTTGCCGAGCAGTATCTTAAACGTACTCTCTCATCCGCTGACATCCAGGCTTTGTATTTTATCTACGACGAGCTTAAGTTCACTTGCGAGATGACCGACTATCTTTTGCAGTATTGCCTCGATAAGGGTAAGGACAGCTTTTCTTACATAAAGAAAGTCGCCATCAACTGGGCTCAGGCAGGGATCACCACTCCAAAGCAGGCCAAGGCTTTATCGACCACCAAGTACGAGAAGTATGTTTATACCATACTCAAAGCACTGGGCAAATCGAACATCCCTCAGGCTCCGGAAGTAGACATGGTCAACAAATGGTACAAGGAGTACGGCTTCGATATCGAAGTGATATTGGAAGCCTGCAACAGAACCGTTATGGCCACCGATTCTCACAGACTCGAATATTGCGATAAGATACTTTCCTCATGGAAGAAAGAAAACGTTCACCACATGAGCGATATCGCAAAAGCTGACGAGAAGTTCAAGCAAAACCGTACAAAAACCTCAAACAATGAGAAGTCAAACGGTTCATTTGGGCAGTTTGCAAAGACCGACTACGATTTCGATTCACTTGAAAAGATCTTAAGCGGTCAATAAAGCATAAGAGGTTTCTTTGTACCTTAGTAATTAACCAAGTTTCGCGGGGTCACTATGGGATTAACCAACACACAGTACGATTCGATCATAAGAAAATACGACGAAACTCAAATGAACAACAGACGTATTCTTGACGAAAGAAAAGAATATGTCTATTCTCATGTTGAGGGATTTAAAGAGCTCGAAGATTCCGTTATAACGGTTTCTTTGGATTACGCCAAGAAAAAGCTCTCCGGTGATGAAAGCTCCATCGAGGAACTACATGCTTTGCTTGAAGATCTTAAGGAAATGAAGGCTCACCTTTTAAAGGGTGTGGGACTTCCCGAAGATTACCTCGATCCGATCTACACTTGCAAGGACTGCAAAGACACCGGTTATATCGGCAACACGAAATGCCACTGTTTTGTAAGACAGATAATCGAGCTTCTTTACGACAGTTCAAACATGCGCTCTTTCATCGAAGAGAACAATTTTTCAAAAATGTCTTATGATTTTTACAAAGGCGAAGGGCTGACGCTCTTTAAAAACGCCGTTGACAGATGCAAGCGCCTCATCGACGATTTTGAGAACGAAAAGGGCAACATCTTACTCTACGGAACGGTGGGAACAGGCAAATCGTTCCTGTCGGGATGTGTGGCGGGTGAGCTTATCGAAAAGGGTTATTCCTGCGTATATTACAGCAGCATCTCACTTTTCGAGACCATCGCAAAAGAAACTTTTCATTCATCTTCTGCCACCAAAGACGAACTTTACAATCTTTATGATTGCTTATATAATTGTGACTTGCTTATCATAGACGACCTTGGAACGGAGACGGTTAACTCCTTTGTTGCTTCGTCGTTGTTCGCCTTGATAAACGAACGACATTTAAGGAAAAAGTCTACGATAATATCCACGAATCTTTCTTTGGAACAGATACGTGACATTTATTCAGACCGTGTTTTCTCGCGAATAGCCAACAGCTACAGTTTGCTTAAGCTTGTCGCGGATGACATCCGTATACAGAAGAAACAGTTGAATATCAGAAAGTGAGGTTAACTTTTCATGGCATCTCGTGAAGAGAAAAGAAACCTGGAAACCATTCCCGTGGGCTCACTCGGAATCATTCCGCTTGAAGGCTGCAAGGAAATGGGTGCCAAAATTGACAGTTATCTTGTTAAATGGCGTGAAGAACGTGAAAACGAGCACAAGGAAAGCCTTGCGTTTTCGGGTTACATGCGCCCCTCTTACATTCTTAAAGCCAAGGTTCCGCGTTTCGGTTCAGGTGAAGCGAAAGGCCTCATTCTTGAATCGGTCAGAGGTACCGATCTTTACCTTTTGGTAGACGTTTGTAACTATGCGCTTACCTATTCGATGGGTGGATTTGAAAATCATATGTCACCCGACGATCACTATCAGGATCTGAAAAGAATCATAGCGGCTGTGGGCGGTAAAGCACGCAGAATTACCGTTATCATGCCTTTCTTATACGAAAGCAGACAGCACAAGAGAACTTCGAGAGAATCCCTCGACTGTGCTATGGCTCTTCAGGAGCTTACCGCTATGGGTGTCGACAACATCATCACATTCGATGCTCACGACCCCAGAGTACAAAACGCTATACCGCTTCACGGATTTGAAACGGTTCAGCCCGCTTACCAATTCATCAAAGGACTTTTAAAGAGCGAGAAAGACCTTTCCATCGACTCCGATCACATGATGGTAATAAGCCCCGACGAAGGCGGTATGGGACGTGCCATCTACCTTGCAAACGTGCTGGGACTTGATATGGGTATGTTCTACAAGCGTCGTGACTACACACGTATCGTAAACGGAAGAAACCCCATCGTTGCTCACGAGTTCTTAGGCTCAAGCGTTGAAGGAAAAGACGTTATCATCATGGATGATATGATCTCCTCCGGTGAAAGCGTATTGGAAGTTGCAAACAACCTTAAGACAAGAAATGCCAACAAGATATTTGTCTGCGCGTCATTCGGTCTTTTCACCAACGGCCTCGACAGATTCGACAAAGCTTACAACGACGGCATAATCACCAAGGTACTTACCACCAACCTCATTTACCAGTCACCCGAACTTCTTTCGAGACCCTGGTATGTGTCTTGTGACATGAGTAAGTACATCGCTTACATCATCGATACACTTAATCACGATACTTCCATAAGCGATCTTCTCGATCCCGTTGAACGTATCCAGAAGGCGGTCAGCCGCTACAAGATGGGTGAGGAAATTCAGTAAAAAGAAAAAACAAAAAAGGACCTTGCGGTCCTTTTTTTGTTGCCATGTTATGAATTCGGAACATATGTGATGAACTGATTGCCTTCGCTTTCAAACATCTTTTCTGCCTCGTTTATTCCGATCTTGTACCAGTTGTTCTCGGGATCGAGCACCACGATGGCAAGCTGATTAAATCCGATGATCAGATAGGCTTTATCGCTGTTTGTGAGTGCGAGCACCGGTATGTCTCTGTTTACGTAGTAAAGAATGCTGTCCAGGCTGCATCCGGTAAGATCCAACACGTTCTTCCCTTCCAGACCGTCTTTTAATACCGAAAGGACGGTATCACCTTTACTTAACAGATACTCCGAATTTCTGACGACTCCTTCATATTCCATCATTCGGTCCATGCACCATGCGGTACGGTTTTTTTCTTCCGTTGAGACCGCATCGAAGGAAAGGGCCATGATCTGATTTCGAAGATCTCTGTTGGCTCTGTACCAAACGTAGCACCCGGCGTCATTTAACACCGTTCCGTAGTTTGCGTTGGCCAGATTTACGGCCATGGATTCTTTTGTATATATACGCTGGAGTTTACCTTTGTAATAAACGTAGTAATGATTCTTTTCCGAGAAGGAATCGCCGAGGTAAAGCTCTTTATTGCCCTCGTAGATCGTCTGCTCGGGCGTAAGAAGTATCATCTTGCCCTTTGTATCGTGTAAGAACTTGATCCTGACTATTGTCTCGTATTGATCGTCCACGGCGGTCTGTACGATGTTCTGTCGTTCTTCTCCGGGCTGATTGTTTGTCATGTAATCGTCGTCACAGGCATCGTATCTTAATACGTCGCCGTCATACTTCTTAACTCTGTACATTCTTAAAAGATTATCGTTAAGATCGACTCCCGTCACATAGAACCCTTTTTCTTCGTAGGTCTTTAAAAGTTCTCCGAACTCGTTTTGTATCTTTAAGATGTACATAGGGAAGATCGTTCTTCCGGTGGAATCGGTAAGCACGTCTTTCTTGACGCAAAGACCGTATATGAGGTCCTCGTTCATGAAAGCAAGGGGTTTAATGTATTCGCCGTCGGGAGCTGATATGGTGGTTATCTGCTCGGTATTAAGGTTCATTACCATAAGGTTTTCGGAAGAGTTTACATCCTCTCCGTTCTGCCATACAAGCATCGATTCCGAACGTGACACGGAATACATATTTTCTTCAAGATCTTTCACTATCTCTTCTATTTCCATTGTGTCCAGATTGATGGAATAGATCGATCTGTCTATCATAAAAAAGAAGGTGTTATTTTTATTAAGGTAAGCAAGCTCGTCCAGATCCTTTTCCACCATCTCGGCAGATTTGTTGGAAGATATGAACAGTTTTTCTTCTATCGTGTTGGTGAGACCGTTGTACTCGTAAAGCGTCATACCGACTTTGCCTTCGTAGGTTCCGCGGTTCATGTACCCGTATACCAAAAACCAGACGCTGCCGGCCTCATCGGTCCTTAAAGTCTTTATCTTATGATCCTGATTTAACGTACGCTTGTCGAAATTGTCGCTGTCATAAAAAGTAAAGAGCTTTGCGAGCCTGTTCTCGGAAATATTATACGAGAACAGTTTGTTCTGATTTACGAAAGCAAAAATGTTTCCGTCTTCGCTTTCCGCCATTTCAACGTCATAATCGGTGATGCCGAGGGTAAAGGTTCCTTCATTTATCTCAGGATCGTTCTCATCCGTTATCTCACCCATGGTTCTTTCGTAATCAAGAAGATATATCGTGTCGGTAGTGTATTTGATCCTGTAAAACTCGCTTACAAAATACTTTCTTTCGTTTTTACCGTCCTTTACACCGGCAACGTAATCGATGGTAAATACGGCAGTCTCGATATTCAATTCTTTAAACGTTATGACGGGTTCCGTAATGTTATATACGGAAAGACCGGCAAAAGCCAGCTGATCCATCGAACTGTGTATATTTACGTATGCGAGTGTCGTATTGTCACCCGAATAGTTCGATTCCATATATTCTTTAAGATCGACGTTCGTTTCAATCGAGCGTTCCTTTTCATAAAAGTCGGTTATGAACGCAAGTTTTTCTCTCGCGCAATATAACGGAGCATCGATAACTCTGGTATGGAACATTACTTCCTGTCCCGTACCCGTGGTGACACATATCTGCATGCAATATTCTTTGTAGGGATCGATAAGACCTTTGAAATTGACAGAAGCCGAAAGAGAATAGTCGTCTTCTTCAAACTCGGTTATTTCTATATTTTCTATAAGACGACTTCCGTCAATGCTTCTCAATTTGACACTGACGCCTCTTACAAGGGCGTTGTATTTGACTATACGAAAAGAAACCCCTCTGTTGTCATCCAAAGGAGTTATGGAATCTCTTAACAGAGCAACATCCATATCCTGGGTATATCCGTGGAGTTCGTTTACCGTAGTGGCACCGACACTCATATACACCACCGGAAGAGTTGCCTTTTCCATGTTGTGAGTCGTATTTACGTTGCCCTTGTTCATAAAGTAACCCGAGATAAAAAGGGTCACGGCAAATGTAACAAGAGATGCGATGATCTTTAATATCGTTCTCTTCATAGTCTAAAAATGTTGCAAATAATTATATCTTGATTTAATTTATTTACCTTCAAAGTCTTTCCCGTATTCTTCCAAAAGTCTTGCGAGCGTAATGTCGTAACCCGCTATTTCACGGAGTTTTTCAAGCTTTTCGTCGTCGCTTTTTACAGCCATGGAGCGTTTCTTTATAGCTCTTATAAGTATGTTTTTCGGCGTATGTTCCATGTCTATGAATTCTAAGACATTCGTATCATAACCCCACTTTTTCAGAAGATCCGCGCGGATGGCATCGGTAAAAACAGCACATAACCGATCTTTCAAAAGTCCGTATTGGAGTACACCATCAAGGTCTTTACTCTTTATATTCTTGTTAAGTTCATGCTGGCAGCAGGGTACGGCCATTATTATTGAGGCATTCCATACTATACCTTTATACAGTGCAAAGTCCGTTGCGGTATCGCATGCATGAAGTGAAATTACCATATCGACATTATTGTCGCTTGTGAAATGTTCGATATCTCCTCTTATGAACTCAAGATGCTCATACCCGTATTTATCCCGTAATTTAGAGCATTTCTCGATCACGTCGGGTTTGAGATCCAATCCGATCACACGGATACGCATGTTATTTTTAATCGCGAGGAAATAGTAAAGAGCAAAGGTCAAATATGACTTTCCGCACCCGAAATCAACGATAACGGCTTCACGATCTTTCGGAAGTCTGTCCTTTACATCGGCTATAAATTCAAGATATCTGTTGATCTGCCTGAATTTATCGTATTTGGCCTTAACTATCATGCCCGACTTGGTCATTACGCCAAGGTCTTCAAGAAAAGGAACGTACTCACCCTCGGAAATGATGTAGTTTTTCTCTTTATTATGCGTCACCGACTGCTCTTTTGCCGTAACGGTCCTGTTAACACATACCGTTATATTTCCCTTTTTTCCCGCAAGAACAGTAAATCCCTCTGTCTTTGTCTCAAACAAAAGCTGTCTGTAATCAGCGGGAAACACGCTCTTTGTCAAGTTTTTAAGCTGTTCGGCGTCAAGGTTTTCAAACACCTCGCGAACAGTCCTTTCTTCTTTGGAACCGGTCTGTCTTGTAACCTGATACATCCCTTTTCCTTTTATAACAACGGGACGCACCTTCATTTTTTGTGAAGATACGTCCTTGCCTGCTTTTGAAAAGACCATTCGTATAAGATCGCCGTCGTCAATCTTTTTAAGTAATTCGTCGAATGTCATTGTTGTTAAAATTTCACCTGAAACGTCTTAATTGTCTGAAATATATATTCAATTTAAGAAATTTATTTCCCGATTGGTGTATCTCGGTCACTGTTTTGTCGTTTTGCAAGTTTTCCGCCAAAACGTCGTTTTTCCTTGATCTTACGCCATTTAGTAGAAGATATGACCGCCAATCTGTGTCCCGCTCAGTCCCTCAATAGGGGTTCTAAAGTATACACAATTCCCTACATTTGAAAATCCGCTCATTGCTTCGTCTGCTGCCTTGTAACAGCTTGCCGTAGCTTTGTTTACAGAGAGCGCATAAGCAAGTCGACCGCTGCCGGCCGGCGAAAATTGGGACCTTTGATAGATAACGCCTGATACTGTTGAGGGATATACGGGACTCAAAACTCGGTTTATAACTACCGATCCTACAGCCACCTGACCGTCATAAGGTTCACCGCCCGCCTCGCAGTAAATAAGGTTTGCAAGAAGATATCTGTCTCCGTCATCAAACGATACTTCCGAGATATCTCGCCATACCGAATTGGCCGACAGCCTCGAGAGCCTCAATTCTTCTTCGTACTGCTTCTTTAAAGCCGCTATATCTTCCTGCTGCTTCTTTAGCAGTGCCTGTTCTTCCTGAATTAAAGCCTCATACTCATCAATCTTCCCTGTATACTCCGTCACCTTGGCGGAAGTCTTGTTGATCACGACAATAACGTTGGCTTTCTCTTCTTCGGCTTCTTCTTTCAGAAGATTTAACTCTACGTTCTCGCTTTGAAGTCTGGCTTCAAGTTCTTCGACCTCGATACGATATTGCTGATATTCGTCGAACTTCTTCTTGTCGTAAGAAGCAAGCGCATCAACGTAGTTGCTTAAAGTGATGAGCTGTGAAAAGTTCTTTGCCTGAAACATTATCTCAAGATATAAAGTTTCGCTGTCTTCGTACATGAAACGTATACGTTTCATCATTGCTTCGTACTGGACTTTTTCACGCTCTCTTGCGTCTTCAAGCTCTGCCTGCGTTTCTGCGATCTCCTGCTCCTTTTTCTCTATCTGATCGTAAAGATCGTCAAGATGAGCGCTTATCGTTTCAAGATCCGAATTCAGGCCGTTTAGTTCTTTTCGAAGAGATGACCTCTTTTTGTCGAGGGAATCGAGATTCTGCTTTTCCTCATCGATCCTTTGTTCAGTTTCTGTTTTACCTTTCTCGGCTTCATCGAGTTTTTCTTTGGTGGTCTTTTTACCCTCCACATAGTAAAGCGTACTGTGTGCGGCCACGTC
>JAEEGG010019791.1_pt1 | contig 13527 bp, 11 predicted proteins | sample 9134161 | NCBI WGS metagenome assembly JAEEGG01 (sample SAMN16246543, study PRJNA631951) | gut metagenome | biome: gut microbiome; feature: rumen; material: CR-attached | host: Bos | place: Iran: Karaj | collected 2018-10 | reverse complement strand
CGGTGTTGCTGTCTTCACTGATGAAGGACAGAAAGAGATACACGAAATACTGAAGGTCTACAAAAACAACGCCAAAGTACTGATGAAAGTACTGGATGAACTAGGCATATGGTACTGCGGAGGAAAGAATGCTCCCTACATATGGCTGAAATGTCCCGGAAACATGAGCGGATGGGATTTCTTTGATTATCTTCTCAATGAGATTCAGGTCATCGGTACTCCGGGTGAAGGATTCGGGAAATGCGGAAGCGGTTATTTCAGACTGGCAACATTCGGTGATTCCAAAAAGACCATTATTGCAGCTGAAAGAATCAGAGATCTGATATCGAAAAAGGAAAACTGATATGTTTGATCCGGAAAAAGTACTGATCGACAGTACAGAATGGATACGTAAGTTTTTTGAAGAAAACGGTCCGGGCTGCAATGCCGTTGTCGGTATTTCCGGCGGCAAGGACAGCGCTGTAACTGCGGCACTCTGTGTCAGAGCACTGGGCAGAGAACGAGTGATCGGAGTAACGATGCCAAATGGTTTTCAGCCTGATATCAAAGATGCTTACAAAGTCATCGAAAATCTTGGCATTAAACATTTCGAAGCAAATATAAAAGAAGCTGTCGATGCAGTTCTGAACAGCATAAATCAGGTTCAAACTATAAGTGAGCAGACCAGAATCAACCTTCCGGCCAGAATAAGAATGGCAACCATTTATGCAATATCCCAGAGCAATAACGGACGTGTTGCCAATACGTGCAATCTTTCAGAAGACTATGTGGGATATGCAACCAGATACGGAGACGGAGCCGGTGATTTCAGTCCTCTGGCAGATATGACAGTGACTGAGGTCAGGTTACTTGGAAAGGCTTTGGGGTTACCTGAAGAGATAGTACTGAAAACTCCGAGTGACGGATTATGCGGCAAAACTGATGAGGATAATCTCGGCTTCAGCTATGATACTCTTGACAGATATATAAGGACCGGTGAAATATCCGATATGAAGATCAAAGCCAGGATCGATGAACTGCATAGGAACAATCTGTTTAAACTGAAGCCTATCCCGAAATTTGTTCTGTAAAAGAACCAACTTAAAATAATTTTTATTTTCCGGTTGAATCAATTCTGATTAGTTACCATTTAGTCTGCTTCAATCCCCCCTAAACATAGGGTATAATTTGTTCATTATCATATCTTCTGTCAATAAGGAGTATGCAAATGGTAGACAAGAATTCGTTTATAGTAAACTCGACCAATCTTACCAATCAAATCGGAATCACAAATGTTTATCTGACTGAGTTTGAAAAGGAAGTACAGCGTGCAAAAGGTGCAACAGTTCATTTCTTTAACAAAGAAGAAGCTTTAAGCAGAGTCATGATCCTTAATGAATTTGCACCGGATGATCCTCGAGTCAAAGAGCTTTTCCAAAGAGCAAGGAATTGTGTACTTGGTGCTTCCGGCAAGTTCATCAATATCACGTCAGATATGGTCCTTTATCTTAAGAATGAAGAGAACATCCGCAAACTCTATGCCGAGAAAAGCAAGAAGGCGTGGGATGATCTTCTCAGACAATACAAAGATCAGATCATCGAAAATCCCTTCCCCACTCCGGATATCAAGAAAATCCAGCTGGAAGACCTTACAGGAAAATATCTGGTACTGGACGAAGTTATGTATCCGATGAACCAGTTCATGGGAGTAACCGGAGAATATGTTTATGTTGGCAAACGTTCCACTGGTATGTACTTTATCAAAATTGATGACCGAAGCTGGCTTGGCCCTTATGAAGCTGTAAAGCGATACCGACGTCTGGTAGATGCCACAATGCAGGAGGTCAAGAAATGGACGATTCTCGGCCAGATCACAACTGCAACAATGGAAGTCCCTGAAGCCGGAGCAAAAAAAGTCGGCGGACCGGTATACGCACTGGTCGTTGAACCGATCGCACTGTATGTTCCAGGTCACGTCATGGGAATATATGCAGAAGAAGGTCAGAACACAGGAAAATTCATTGGTGAAGAAGAAGTTGAAGCGATCAAGGAAAGCTGGTACACAGTCAAATCTGTACCTGATGATGTCACTCCGGAACGCCTTGTTGAAATCTTCCAGCAGGCAATCAAGGAAAAGAATTACAAGCTTTATACAGACTGTATCCAGCCTGAACGAAGAGAAACTCCTACACAGGAATCCCTGATGCTGTATTTCTGGGATCTTCATCAGGAGCGTTTCCATGGTGAATATGTCCATGCACTGGTATCTCCGGATGAAACAAAGATAACAGTCGTCAAAGGTTATGATGACAAAGGCGGCATGGATGCATACTTCCTGTCACCTGATGAGCAAGCTAAGATCGCAGCCAGATATGGTGAAAAGGTTGAATATGCATCGGTTGAAACAATCGCATTCGACCAGAATGGAAAACAGCTTGGATCCCCTGTCAGGCGCAACTGTATTCGCAAAGGCAATGGCAGATGGTACGTGCGTGAATATGAACTAAGATTCTAAACTTTTTCACACATTTAATGCTACTGAATAAGGAGAGGCAATATGGCTGAAGGATTTGATTTCAGTGAAGATGAAGCTGAAGAATTAGAAAGTATGAAAGAAGCGCTGAAAGACGCTGATAACTGGGAAAATTTAAGCACAAAGGTTATTACCGGCGAAATAAACGGTGTCACACAGCGAGTGAATTCCTTTATAAAAAAACTGAGGCATTCGATCGAAGAAAATGATTATCATTCCACTAATGATGCATGTAAAGCGTTATGGATGCACGACTTCGGACCTGACGGATGGATACCGAGCTTTCTTGTTTCACAGAAAGGAACATTTGAGCCCTATATTAATTTTACAAAACCGGATTGGTATTCCGGATTGTCGTCAAATGCAAAAAAAGCCTTTGACACCACTCAGTATTATTTCAACACCCTCATTCCTTTAAAAAATCTGTTTGCTGAATGTGCAAAACTGCTTATTAGTTTTTCCAATGGAGGTTTTGCCAGAGCATTCAAAATCAAACTTATCAAAGCTAATTTCGAAGAAGCAGAATTCGACAAAGAACTATACAACGCATTTGCAGACACAATCAGTGACTTCAACTTTATGATGTCAAGAGATAATAGTATTCTTGATATCAATGCAGATGAATCAGAACGATTCTACAGACAGAATTTTGACAATACGTCAATGTCCCTTGATTCATATCAGAAAGGCTACAGAACAGCCAGGCGAAAGGATTACGAGAAATATATGACGGAGCACACCGGTCTTTCGTCTCTGTTTGTTCAGCTGGGTGACGGAGTATTCAAAATTGAACCCTCTCTATATCTTTCATTTCTGATAGTTGATTCATACACACAGGATTTATGTGAAACAACTGATGGCCAGACACTTCTGAACAACTTTGGAAATAGATGTAACAGCATATTTAAACAGGAAATAGCACCCAATACAAAACTTCTCGCCGAAGACTCCTGTTTAAAAATGGTGGATGCTATTACAAGAATGCTTGATGTAGTGGGAGATTATTGTTTCACAGGCTCTCAGGAATTTGAACGATTCAAAAAAGCTGGAAGCAATGCTCCCTATTGCTTTATGAAATATCCCAGTGGTCTTGAAAAAAATGCCGGAAAATTCGGTTTTTCTCCCAATACTTCAGACCCATGGAGCGGAAGATCGCATTATTCGGATAACCTTGAAGCAATGGCAGAGGCACTGACAATACAGTGTTATCACTTTGCAGTGGAAAGCGGACACCAGGGCGGTCATTAGTTTTCCAGTTAATAATGTAATTAAAAAGGCTGCGCTGCAGCCTTTTTTCTTGTCAGTGACAGTTATTCGTCATCATCCTCGAGCCCAAATATTGAATTCAGTACAAGGAAAGCGGCATACATTTTGGCTTTGCTCTTTGTGGATGCATAAGCTGTTTCACGAAGTGACTTGCTCTGGATAATGCACGTACATTTCCAGTACGGATCACCGTCGCTGTCAAACAACTGTTCATCACCATATGAATACTCCGGAGTCGAGAAAAATCCTTTCTGGGATAATTCATTAAGATGAGCCACGGCATTATCGACGGTTATACTTTCGGGCATTTCATCTCTTATACTGTATAGCTCATCATGGATATCCAGGTAGTCATAAGCTTTTCTGGCAGCATCATTCTTGGCAATCGTCTTGTTTTTACCGTCACCTTCAAATGTTTTTTCACCTGACTCGGTGGTTATCGTCACATAGGCAAAATAGGAATTGTCATCATTATGTTTCAGTTCATAATAAGGAGATGCACCATATTCCTTTTTATTCCACTGCTCGAGCAGAAGGATGTAATTATCATCTGTGACAAGATTTTTTGACATATAGTTATCAATATCGAGCATATAATCAACTGAATTCTGAATAATTTCATAATCCCAATCACAGTCGATCGCAATTGCCCCAAGCAGTGCCTCGAAAAGGTCCGCCTTGGTTTTCATGAGGTTTTCTTCATGCTTCTTTCTTTCAAGTTTACCAAGTTTCATATAATCCTTGAGATCCATGCTCTCTATCCGGGCAGCAAGGTATTCCCCTTCAATAAGTTTCTGTCTGATGATACTCAGTTCTTTTTCAGTAAAATTATTCGATACCCAGAACTGATCCCTGTCTTTTTTGAAATCAAAATCATAAGGATTCTCAGACTTCATACTGCCGAATCGTTCAAACAAATATTTGGTAACAAAAAGATAGAGAATACTGTCACCCAGTAATTCGAGGCTTTCATTGTTTTCGCCGCCATGTTCACGTGAATACGATCTTCTTATAAACGCCTGATATAGTAGATCAATATTTTCAAACTTATAATTCAAACATTTCTGTACATAATTAACGTTAATCTTTTTCATCGATATACGCCCTTTCTGACGTTCAAAAACAAAAAACTACCATATTATTTATGTGGTTAGATTTTATCAAAAATGAATAAGTAATACACGAATTCTGAATACAAAATGAATGGTAAAAATTGATGGATCTGAGAGGACTCAATGGCATCACCTATAAGAAAATGACGGGTAAATATCTCCTTAACAATGTTGTTTGTTTCTTTTTCAGAATCTATGACAACAGATTCCTGATCAAAAAGACTGCATCATCAGATGATCTCGGATTGAGCGAAGAAACACCGTATCCCTGTGCAAAACCATAGTTCCTCGTTGAGTCAGAAGATCCCTATGAAATCAGAGACATCGTCATCGGGATTTGTAACGGTCTAAAGAACTAACGTTTCACGCTTAATTTAAATGTATCAGTATGGATTATGCTAACACTATTGTTTTATAATTAAAGTCGATAAAATTGCGGTTTTGTCCAAATTTGACGTTAAGAGAACTAGTCGCGTGGATGATACGATAAAAGAACGCTCCATTGTACAGGATATGGTCAAAGGATTGCTTATTCTCTTTGTCATATATTTCCATGCTACCATGTTTGGCGATTCCAATGCACTGACGACATTCAATATTCTCTATTGCGTCTTCCCATGTCTCATGTCCGTATTCTTCTTTTACAGCGGATATAACTATTCCCCAAAAGGCAGAACTTATAAGGAAAAAATCTCTCACAGAGCAAAACAGTTACTGCTACCGATCCCAATAGTGTTCGTGGTAGCCACATTGCTTGTGGGCGGACTTCAGATGATTACCGGCAATGCGACGCTACAGGCCGTCCTGTATGGTGACCTATATTTCCTGCTCTCGGAAGGCGGTTTCGATCTTTTGGGCATAAGCATTGCATCAGGATGCATCGATGTGATCTTAGCGGTAGGTATTTTATGGTTCCTGTATGTTCTTTTTATCATCTCGGCAGTGTTCTACCTTATAGTCGACTGGACCATCGAAAAGACTTCCAGATTCCTCGGTGTCACCGCAATATGTCTTCTGATCTCATTCATGATCGTCCAATTTGTAGGTGTATCATTGCCGCATATGGTCCAGGCTTATCCTGTGATACTGGCGATCATGCTGGCAGGCGCGTACCTTAAAACAAAGAACTTCCTGGATAGGCCCGCAGACTCCCCCAAGGCTCTTTGGTCGATCATCATAACAACGATAGTATTCGAGGCCGCAATCTTCTTCTCTTGCTACTTCTGCCACGTACAATTCGGCGCTGATCTGGTAGGAGCCATGCCAGGCGGACAATTCAATGCAGTCATAAAGGGCTTCGATGTATTTATCGTCTTCATCGCATCGATACTTGGGACATATGTGATCCACACGCTGATGCGATTGCTCAGCAATATCAAGCTCCTGCGTATAGCTTTCGGCTACATCGGAAAAAGATTGTCTTTGGTATACTTGACTCACACGACAATCCTTTCTTTCGTTGTCACCCTGATCTTTGGCCGCGATCTTTCCGGACTGGGACAATTCTACCCATTGGTACTCGTGCTTCTGACGATCGCAGTATTCGTTGTGATCAGTCTGATCGTTGAGTTCGCAATGAAGAATATCAAATCATCCAAAAACAAAAAGATGGAACCAGCATATGAAAACTGATATAGATAATTATTTATTCAGCGATATGTATGAGCTCGAAGGTGAAGAGGCTAAAAAAGAAGCAATCTCCTTCAAGGGTCGGAAATATACATTCGAAGAGATATCCCTTTCCGTCAATTACCTAGCCAACAAGCTTCTGGAAATGGGAGTCAACGAAGGTGACCACATAGCGCTCCTTTCAATGAACTCTTATAACTGGTTCATCGCTTTCTTAGCCATCATCAGAGTCGGAGCAGTAGCGGTCCTGAATAACTACATCCTGCGTCACAATGATCTCGTCAATGCCATCAAGAATTCTGATTGCACATTCCTGATTCATGGAAAATATGTAGCATCAGCAAAGGATCCTGACGATCTGAGTAAATTGATAAATGAATGCGGCATCGACGAAAACAGGGTTCTCTCGATACGTGAAAAAGACATCATCTTCAAGAAGATACTCAAGGATTACACGCCTGTTCAGCTGAAAGTCATCGAAGACCGGGAAAAGGAAAGCAAGAGGACATCACATATCATCTTCACTACCGGCACCACTGCCGCCCCCAAAGCCGTGATGCTCTCCCAGTACGGTCTGATGAACATCATCTATCACAACTTTTACAAACTTGATGACATCGCGTCTCCGTCATTCATGTGTTTGCTGCCCATGTTCCACTGTTTCGGACTATTGGTAGTAATGGCATTCCTGTCATATAAGAGACTGGTATATATCAATGAGATGTCCAGTGCATGGGACATGTATATGGAATTTCTAAAAGCGCGCTGCGGCGACTATGCCTCAGTCTCCGTAATTTTCGACAGACTGGCAAGAGCTCCCGGTTTCTGGATCCACAAAGGCAAATTCGTCAGGCACTGTATAGTGGGCGGCGGATTTACATCCGATAAACAGCTCAAGTTCCTGGAAAAGAAATACGTGAATGCCAAGTTCCTCAACGGATACGGACAGACCGAGTGTTCTCCACTCATATCACTCGTCTACCCAGATTCTCCGGGCAAAAAGAAAAAGACCGTCGGACTGCCTATGGACGACATTGAGATCGTCATCCAGGATCCGAACACAAAAGAAGTAATCACAGAGGAAAGACGTCCCGGCGAGATCCTTATCAAAGGTTATGTGCTCTGCAACGGATACTATAAACTCCCGAAAGAGAAACAGCCTTTTGACGACAACGGCTACCTGCATACAGGCGATCTTGGTTATCTGGATGATGATGGTTATCTTAATCTGACAGGAAGACTAAAGGATATCATTATCCGCAAAGGTGAAAACATCTCCCCTTCAGAGATCGAGAAAGCATTCGAGAAATACAAAGAATTCACCCGCGTTCGAGTACTGGGATTCCCGTCCCTGACCGACGGGGAATATATCATTGCCGTCGTGGAGATGAAGAGAAGACCACTGGTCTTTAACGAATCGACTTATCTCAACGATCTTCATTCGGTACTGCCATCGATCAAGATCCCGACACATATCATATATCTGCCCAAATTCCCATTAAATGCAAATGGTAAACTGGATGAAAGAAAACTGCGAGAGCTATGTCTTGATAAAATGAATAAGATCGTCGATCATGCTCTCTACAGAGAGACCGCACGACTACTTTATAAACTAAAGAAACAGAATTAGAGAGGCTGCCATGGCTGAAAAGATATTAGAACTCAGAAATCTCAAGAAATACTACGGAAAAGGCGATTCGGAAGTCAGAGCGCTGGACGATGTATCGCTCGACATCAATGAAGGAGAACTCCTCGTTTTAGTCGGCAATTCTGGATGCGGCAAATCGACCCTTCTTAACGTCATCGCCGGTATGGACAGCCCCGATTCCGGAGAGATCATCTTTGACGGCACAGATATTACAAAATACAAAGACAAAGAACTAACTAATTTCCGAAAAGAAAAGATTGGATTCATCTTTCAGTTCTATAATCTTCTCCCCGACCTGACAGCAATCGAAAATGTCAGAATGTCGATAGCAGGGAAAGACATAGACCACAAAGCAGAAAAGACGCTTGAAATGGTCGGTCTTGGCGGAGAAAAGATGAATCAGTACCCTTCCCAGATGTCCGGCGGAGAACAGCAGAGAGTCTCGATTGCAAGAGCTCTTGTAAAAGATACTAAGCTGATACTCTGCGACGAACCGACCGGCGCACTCGATGATAAGACCGGACGCAAGATTCTGAACCTGCTGCAAGACCTGGTAAGGAAAGAGGGGCAGACAATGGTGATCGTCACACATTCCTCACCGATAGCTGCTATAGCTGACCGTGTAGTCACCATGCGCGATGGCAAGATCATCAAGATCGCTCAGAACGATAATCCTTCTGACGCTGATACGATCGAGTGGTAGTAGAATCATGAAACTTTCCCGAACCATGCTACTCCCCTACCTGAAGAGATTCTGGCTGATGCTGCTCAGTGTTGTATTGGTCGGAGCCTTCGGCACAGGTATCCTCATCGGGCTCCGCAATGCCTACATCAACATGGAAAACGGCGTCGATTCTTTCCTTGAGGAATATGCATACCCTGATATCACGGTCGGTGTAAACCAAGATGTCCCGATGTCATGGCTGATATTCCTGCCGAAAGATTACAAGGAACAGATGGATATCGATCAGATAATCTACCGACAGACCATCAACACTACCTTCGACGATGCTGCCGGAAAGGTATTTAACGGCAGAGTCTATTCATACGAAAACGATTATTTCATAAAGCAGTACCTTTATGACGGCTATTCATCAACCGACGGACTCCGAATGGAATACCATTTCGCAAAAGCTAACGGATTTAAGGTCGGTGACAGAATAACGATAAGGATGCCCCAGAATAAAAAAGTCGATTATGTGATAAACGCGCTTATCTGTGCACCGGAAACGAGCGTGGTCTCCCAGGACTCGTATTCCCTATCTTCGGCACGAGACTTTGCCTATATCTATCTGCCCCGAGCCGAGATCGATAAATACTATTCAGCTCCGGTCTTTACAGAAGTCCTCGTCAAATTCATGGAAGGAAAAACTAAGACTCTTGCTGAGATTCGGGAACTGTATGAAAAGAACAAGAGTCAGGCCGGCGGTATCGATTTTTTCAGCTACATCTCTTATGCATCAGAATACGATACCTCAGCCGTGATTAAACAATATGACAACACTCTCAGGGCAATCAATTACATCTCCTTAGGTGCTCCTGCCATATTCTTCGTGATCGTATTAGTAGTTACGGCGCTGTTCCTGTCTCAGATCATCAGACAATGCCGTAAAGACATTGGCGTCATGCGGGCATTGGGCGAAAAGAAGAGCAGCATTACCGGCGTCTTCATGCTGATGACACTGGCTACATCCACATTATCATGGCTTATCGGTATTGGACTGGGTGCTGCGATCATCCTGATCGCCAACAGAGCTTACGGCGATGCAATAAGACTCTATCCCTTGGGATTCCACATCAATTGGATCGTAGTATTAATCGCATTCGCAGCACTCCTCATCATCAGTGAACTGACGGCATACTTCACATGTCTTGGTATCTCGAGGATCAAGCCGGTAGAAGCAATGAAAGCATTGCCTCCTGCTAACAATAAGACGCCTTATCTGACCAGGACACTGTTCAAGAATACGCCCATTCCATTCAAAGTCACCGTCTCTCAGACCATCAGGAACATCAAACGCTACATCGTTTCTGGCATATGTATCTTTGCCAGCGGTGTCTTGATCTTCGTGGCACTTTCCTTGATCGATTCCAAACAGGTCATGCTTCAGCAGCTATTCGATGTACGTCTGAATTATGATGTACAAGTATATCTCAATAACATGCCTGATGATCCCGAAGCATTCATAAATGAAAACTTCAGGGATGCCAACGGAATCATGGATCCCAACATCAAAGATATCGCCATGATCAAATATGTTGCTCTTGAACTCAAGAACGGAGACAAAACGGAGATCGGGCTCATAAACGGCATCAAGAACGATCAAAACCTCCTGAATGTCGTTGACTACTATCATCACACCATCGATCTTCCGGAAAACGGCATCGTACTGGCTAAGCATTATGCGAATGTCTTGGGCGCCAAAAACGGCGATACCATACAGATCAATGAAATAGATACAAAAGTACAGGCCATTTCCGATGAATATCTTTATCAGGTCAACTATATGGAATACGATGCGTTTGAAGATATCATTGGAAAAGCCAAATACATAGGCTCGTTAGTGGTCAGAGTCGATGATACAGAAAGCTTCGTAAAGAAATATGAAGATCTTCAGGATCTCAGATATATGTCTTTGAATTCAACTATCCGCAGCGAATACGGAGACCGACTGATGGCGTTCGATATCTCTGCCGGAGTACTGAATGCGATAGCCATGATCATGGGTTTCCTCATCGTATTCAACATGATACAGACCAACCTGAAGGAACAGAAACGCTCTTTTGCTACTATGAGGACACTGGGATATCAGAGATCATCAATCTCGTTCGCCAATCTCATGAACAACCTGTTCCAATATGTCATAGCTCTGATACTTGCGATACCTGCCGGGATCGGGCTTTCAAATTTCATCCTGATTAACATCTCTTCTTCAGACCAGAAATTCCCATTCCCGCAGACGACTTTCATGTATGTCATGACTTGTATACTGGTACTGGTATTCCTGTTGGCATCACACTATGTCGCAATGAATGACATGAAGAGATGGAACCTGCCCTCTGCCATCAAAGAACGAGAATAATCCCCAGCATTTTTGGCCTAGTGTTCCTGTTAGAATTATTATCGAAAACAGGATATAAGGTATAATTAACGACATGGACGAAATGCTCAAAGACAAACAGGTTTTTTACCGAAAATACCGACCGCAGACACTGGCGGAAGTCGTTGGGCAGGAACATATCACGACTACCCTTCTTAACGCACTGGCAAACGATCGTACGTCCCATGCCTATCTGTTCTGCGGACCCAGAGGGACCGGCAAGACTTCCACCGGAAGGATCCTGGCCAAGGCAGTCAACTGTCTGACGAATCAGGGCAAAGGCGAACCATGCAATCAGTGCGATATGTGCCGCTCCATCACCAACGGCAGTGCTCTGGACGTCATCGAGATCGATGCCGCCAGCCATACAGGCGTCGATGATATCCGTGAGATCATCGAAAAGATCAATTACTCGCCTGCCGTTGCAAAATACAAGGTCTACATCATCGATGAGGTCCACATGCTCTCGACAGCGGCCTCAAATGCGTTATTGAAGACCTTGGAAGAACCACCACCCAATGTGAAGTTCGTGTTGGCAACGACAGAGATACATAAACTTCTACCAACGATCATCTCACGCTGTCAGAGATTCGATTTCAAACGCATCAATAACGATGCCATCGTAAAACAACTGCACTATATCTGCGACAACGAATCGGCAACTGCCGAAGATGCCGCGTTGCGTGCTATCGCCAATTATTCCCGCGGCGGTCTCCGTGACTCCGAGAACCTTCTTCAGCAAGTCATCTCTTTCTACGGAAACGATGTGACCCTAGAGAACGTACGAGAGCTACTGGGAACCAGCGACGGCAAATACGGCACCAACATCGTAAAGAACCTCATCGCTCAGAATGCAAAGGAATGTCTCGAACTCATCGGTGAAGCACAGCGCGACGGATCCAATCTGCGACAGCTAAACAAGGACATCGTCGAGACTCTACGAGCCATCATGCTCATCAAGACCGGCTGCGCCAATTCTCTTGATTACGGTGCTGACGATATCGAAGAACTAACACAGATGGGCAAAGATCTGCCCCTTTCGAAGATAGTCACATACTTGAAGGTATTCGGTAAACTCGACAGTCAGCTGACTGATGACAATACTCTTCCATTGGAAGTCTCTGTGATCGAAGCAATCGCAGGCAGCAATGAATCCGAACCGGTTCCCGTCATCAAACCGGCAGCAGAAGCAAAGACAGTCAAGTCTGCCGCGACCAAGGCTGCTACTGCCAAGGCTCCGGTCAAGGAAGAAAAAAAGGCTGACCCCATTGCGGAAGCACCCAAAGCAGAAACAGCAAAGCCTGCTCACGTCAAGGTAGAACCAGCTCCCGCCAAGAAAGCCGAACCGGTGAAAGAAGAAGTGAAGAGCACCGGAGATAAGATATCTCTTGAGCACCTCAAAGCCAACTGGGCTTCACTCTTCACTAATCTGCCGGAAAACATCCGCAGGAACCAGGGCATCACTCTTCTCAAAAGCGGAGGAATCACTCCTATCGCACTTTCAAATGATACCCTGACTTTATCTTTCAAATACCCTATCCACAAGGATATGTTCGAGAACAAGGACAATATCCGAGTGGCTGAGGAACTGTTCTCACGCTATCTGAACAACGACTGCAAGATCAAGTGTATCCTCCAGGCTGAGGAAGATTATCTGGTAAAAGAAGCAAAAAAAATGGGCGGCCAAGTGATCCGCCAAGAGGAGATTTAAGAATCAATGGATACTCAACAGATGAAACAGGCCATGGAAATGGTCTCAAAAATGAAAAAGATCCAGAAGGAACTGGAGAAGACTCCCGTTAATGCTGAATCCGGCAAAGGTGAAGTCAAGATCGTCGCCAATGGCGTCCAAAAGATCGAATCCATCAAGATCGATCCTCAGTTCGTCCGACTCGACAAGATCGAAGACCTTGAAAAGAACCTTCTCAAGACCATCAATAAGGCTCTTGAAGAATCCCAGAAATTACAGGCCGACAGGATGAAGGAAGTCACCGGCGGTATGCACATTCCCGGTCTCTTCTAATAGATATGGACAAGAGCATCCTGCCTAACGACCCTATCAACAACCTGATCCGCGAGCTCTCAGGACTGCCCGGTGTCGGGCCCAAGAGCGCACAGAGGATCACTTATTACCTGCTCCGTTCATCCGAAGCGCAGGTGACATCATTGGCAGACGCTCTCATCACACTCAAACAAAAGACCAAGCTTTGCCGCATTTGCTGCAACGTGTCCGAGAACGACGTCTGCAGCATCTGCAGC
>JAEEGG010019790.1_pt1 | contig 13527 bp, 8 predicted proteins | sample 9134161 | NCBI WGS metagenome assembly JAEEGG01 (sample SAMN16246543, study PRJNA631951) | gut metagenome | biome: gut microbiome; feature: rumen; material: CR-attached | host: Bos | place: Iran: Karaj | collected 2018-10 | reverse complement strand
TAGATATTTAATTAGTACATAGAATAACAAAAAAGGAAGATGGGGACTATGAAAGAGATTGATGACGAAATCATGAAAGATGAATCTGAGATTGAGAAAGTCGAGTCTAAGGCAGAAGAAAGTACTGAGCTGGTGAAGGCTGAGTCGACTGAGCTGGCTGAAAGTAAATCTGAGTCAGGTACGGATATTGCGACGGTATCAGAAAGGTCAGCCGATCTGACTTCTACAGGCACTAGTACTGAGGCTGCTGAACCTTCCAAGAAGAAATTGTTTATCATAATTGGTGCAGTGGCTGCAACTGTCATTCTGGCTATAGTTTTGATCATAGTTTTGTCGGGTGGCAAGAAGGAAGAGCCTAAGTCGTCTGATGATCCGGGCACAACGCCTATAGCTACCGAGGCACCTACAGCTACTCCTGTACCTACTGCGACACCTGTGCCCACAGCTACTCCTGTACCTACCATGGAGCCTGTGGTTGAAGCTACACCTACTCCTTCGGTAGATGAGATCTTACTTGCACACGAAGCAGCAGGTGAGATGCAGAGCTATATCAACGGTAATTGGGTGGCTAAAGAGATTGCTAACCAGAGACCTTACTGTATGATGTTTAACAATATCGCCATAGCCAATCCTCAGAGCGGAACCAGCTGTGCGGATATCCTTTACGAAGTACTGGTTGAAGGAAATATTACCAGACTTATGGGCGTGTTTGAGAATCTGACTGATGAGAGTTCATGTAAGGACAGGATGGGTTCAGTCAGAAGTGCAAGACATTATTATGCAAGTATTGCTTCTGAATATGATGCGATTTTCATCCATTACGGTGAGACTACATATGCTACCAAGAAGATCAAGGCTTTAGGCCTCGACCATCTTGAAGGTACCTATGCAGAGGGCAGTACTGTTTACTATAGGGATAAGAATATAAAGGCTCCTCATAATGCTTTTGCTACTTTGGAAGGCATTCATAAGGCTATAGAGAATAAGAAATTCAGAACTGACCATAAGGAAGACTTTGTAGCCCAGCATTTTGATTTTGCTTATTCTGAAGGTGGATTAAATTCGACAGATAAGGCACTGGGCAAGCCTGATCCTCTGGCTCAGTTTATTGATGCCGAAGATGTGGAAGCGGGCGATATTTATGGAGAAGTTACTACTGCATCTGTAGTCAGACTTCCTTTCTCTTCATATGCGCAGCCTTACTTCACATATGATACAGAGACCAAGCTTTATACCAGATATCAGTTTGGTGGAGAGCATATTGATTACAATACAAAAGAGGCTCTGAAGTTTAACAATATTATCATCCAGATAGTACAGGAGTCAAACCGTGATAAGAACGGCTATCAGGATATTGAAGGTTATGGAGACAGAGACGGACATCATAATCCCGAGTCAGGTAAAGGTTATTATATCTGTGAGGGCAACTGCATAGAGATCAAGTGGGAAAAGAATGAAGCTAAGTATGAATGTAATTACTATACTCTTGACGGTGAAAGACTGATCCTTCGTCCCGGTAAGACATTCATAGCATTGTTCCCGAACTTCCGTGAGGATAAACTGGAAATCCAGTAAAAATTTTATATAGTAGGAACTTAGAAATGGAAAACAAGAAAAAATCCGGCTTCCTGATGCAGGGCGGTATACTGGCGGCGGCCGGTTTACTGACCCGATTTATCGGGATGCTGTACAGGATACCTCTTGAAAGGACTGTCGGACGAGAGGGCATGGGATATTACAGCAATGCTTACGAGATTTATAATATAGCATTGCTTGTTTCCTGTTATAGCGTGCCTGTAGCGGTATCAAAACTTATAGCGGACAAGGACGGAAAGGGCGAATATCAGAATTCGGCAAGGTATTTCAAATATGCCATGATGCTTTCATCCTGTATCGGCCTGGTGGTTTCGCTGATAGTATTTATATTTGCTGACAAAATAGCAAATGCATTTGAGTATCCTAGCAGTGTTATACCGTTGAGGGTACTGGCTCCTACAATATTTGTATTTTCGTTGATGGGAGTTATCAGAGGATTCTTTCAGGGAAAAAGGACCATGGTCCCTACGGCTGTCAGTCAGATAATAGAGCAAATCTTTAACGCCGTAGTCAGCGTAGTGGCAGCAACTTACCTTGTTAATGCATTTAAGGATACACAGGAAGCAGCCGCATACGGAGCAGCGGGTGGTACAGCAGGTACTCTGGCAGGCGCTTTCTGCGGATTGGTGTTCCTGACTATAGTGTTCATTTTATACAGAAAAAACAACAAACAGCTGGTATTAGAGGATGCCACAGGGAAAAGGGATGAGACCAAAACAATACTCAAGGCTATCATCCTCACTATGCTTCCTATAATCCTCAGCCAGACCATTTATCAGATAAGCGGCATCATCGATTCGTATATGTTTTCAAACATTATGTCAAAGCAGTGGAACTACGACGAATCGAGCAGAGCGATTTTCTGGGATGCATATTCAAACAGATATAAATGGATGTATAATGTACCTGTAGCGATAGCATCGGCATTTGGAGTTACGATAGTACCGGCTCTGTCAGTCAGCTACGGAAAAAGAGATTTTGAAGCTATCAAGACTAAGATAGCATCGGCAGTTAAACTGAACATGCTGATCGCATTTCCTTCAGCCATGGGTCTCGGATTTTTATCTCAGCCCATACTGATGCTCATGTTCGGACATGCAGAGGATAACTTAGGCCCGCAGCTCCTTTCATTGGGCTGCATGGCAGTAGTATTTTTTGCACTGTCCACACTGACAAACGGTGTTCTTCAGGGCATAAATATGATGCGTAAGCCTGTTACACACTCACTGATCGCATTGATCATACATATCATAGCTGTATATGTCGGATTAAATATATTTGAAAATGGTGTACATGTAATGGTTATCTGCAACATGCTGTACGGACTTCTGGTCTGCATCATGAACTGGATATCCATCGGAAAGAGACTTGACTACAAACAGGAGATTAAAAGGACATTTATTTTACCTGCTATATGTGCACTTGTAATGGGTGTGCTGGCCGACCTTGAGTTTGAAATCATCTACAGCTATACTGCATCATATGCGGTAGCGATATTGCCGGCAGTAGTTACGGCAGTTATCGTCTATGTTGTCCTGATCATTATGACAAAGACTGTTACCGAGCAGGAACTACTGGCTATGCCTAAGGGCAGGTCTCTAGTGAAGTTACTGAAGAAGATTCGTGTATTAAGATAAACATATGTGATATATAAAAAGCAACTTTTTTAGAAGAAGGGTGTAGAATATGAAGATATTACTTGCATTTCCGGAAACATCCAGATCAAAATATGACTTTGCGGGTATTATTGACGATGAGCCTTATGATCTGGAATGCCTTATGGCTTATCTGAAGGGCAGAGGCCATGAAGTGCGTCTTTGGGATGGTCAGATAAACAAGGATTTCAGGGGTAATGTTAAAGAGTTTTCGCCTGATTTTGTATATTTCTGCGGCAGGACCAGACAGGAAAACTTTATTAAGGAGTACTGTGCTTTTTGTAAAACATATTCTGAGAGCAAGGGTTACAACCTGTTAAAGGATCTGCTATCAAATTCATTATCCATAAAGAAAAAAATCTTTGGGGAGAAGGATAAAACCATTACCACGATAGTGGGCGGTATACATGCATCACTTAATCCCGAGAGATTTTTTGAGGACGAAGTGGACTATGTGGTGACCACATATGATCCTTCAGTGGTTGCGGATATAGTAGAAGGAAAAGATCCCTCTCAGTTAAAGGGAATATGTTATAGAAATACAATTTCGGATGCAGACGAAAAGCAGTCAGAATCAGAGGTAAAGAATGAAGCCAATAAGATAGATGACAGTCTGGACATGAAAGAAATCAAAGAAGACCTGCTGTTCCAGAACAATGATGATAATGATCAGATAAAGGGAGAGTGGAAGAAGAGCCCTGCTGCTCCATTTGATATAAAGAAAATGCCCTGGGCTGACAGGACAAACTTTTATATCAATATGGAAAGGTATTGCTATCTGGAGCTGCGTCCGTGTGCCATCATCAGGACTGCATTCTGCTGTCCTTACTCATGTGCATTCTGTTACCGCAACAGGCTGAATTGCGGTAAGTACAGTGCAAGGGATATCAAGGATGTAGTGGATGAGATAGAGTCCATAGAATGTGAAAATATCTACATCATTGACGATGACTTTTTGGTAGGACCTCAGAGACTTCAGAAATTTGTTCAGCTGATAAAAGAAAGAAATATAAAAAAGAAGTTTGTATGCTTCGGTAGAGCTGATTTTATAGTGAAGCATCCTGAAATCATTAAACTGCTTTCTGAGATCGGATTCTATTATATCCTTACAGGTCTTGAATATATCGAGAATAAGAGACTTTCGGATACCAATAAGCGCAGCGGTGTAAATACCAATGGTAATGCCATCCGCATACTCCATGAAAACGGTATTCATATGATGGGTATGTTCATCACGGACCTTGACTTTAAGAAGAAAGATTTTAAGAATCTGTACAGATGGATAAAGCACTTTAAGTTAAAGCATGTGGCTGTATCTATTTATACACCTGAAATGTGTCTTGAGAATTTCGCAGATTACAAGGACAGACTCATAACAACTGATCCGGGTGACTGGGACTATCTGCATGTTGTTGCCGAGCCTACACATATCAGTGTAAAAAAGTACTATTTCTATTATCATATACTTCTGATCAAGATTTTCTTAAGGGCAAAGCGTCAGGGTATTTATGATTTTATAGATTACAAGATGTTTATAAAGTCGTTTGTAAAGAATATGTTTAAATTTGGTGGGTAACACATTTTGATGGAACATTGGTTTTGTTATGTAAAAGGGTTAATAATATGAAACATATTTACATCGTATTAATTGAATCTTATACCGGTTTAGGGAAAATACTAAAGAAATTTACCGGGTACCGCTATGAGCATATTGCAGTAAGCCTGGATAAGAGCCTTAAAGAGTTTTATTCATTTTCAAGAAGGCAGCACCATCATCCCTTTAATGCAGGTTTTATGAAGGAATACAGGGATTACTATGCGTTTGAAGAGTATCAGAAGTTTTATTCAAAGATTTTCTCAATCCCTGTGACAAACGAGCAGTATGATGAGATATGCAGGTTTATAGAGAAACTTTCGCAGGATGATGAGCAGATATTTAACCTCTTTGCGATGTTAACTACTCCTATTATACATGGCTTTAGAGTTTACAAGGCTCATAACTGTATGGACTTCACGGCCAGGGTTATCGAGATGGCGGGCGTAAATCTGGATAAGCCTTTTTATAAATACGATATCCCGGACATAGAAAAATTGCTCGATGGGTACCCTATGAAAGAGGGATATGTAAAGAGACTGGACTCTGAAGATTACGAAAAATATGTTGAAAAGAGCGATATATTTACCGGAGCATTTGAGTTTTTGAGGGCAGTTGTTACGCTGACCAAGAGATGTATTTTCAGAAAACCTGAAGAAGAAACATATTAATTATTCTAATAAATTATAGGCCTAACTATTTTCGGTTAGAATGATAAATAATAGAGAATAGAAATCATGGATAATTCAAGAACAATTCACGACAAAATAATAATAGGCGGAGGAGCAGCAGGACTTATGGCTGCTTATTCTGCGTGTAAGATACGTTCGGATGCCGGAGATGTGGCTGATGTCGTGATACTTGAAGGCAAGGAGAATGTAGGGAAAAAGCTTTCGGCAACCGGTAACGGTAAGTGCAATTTTACGAATATGTACCAGGATAAAAGCTGTTACAGAAGTGATTCTCAGGACAAGGCTTATCGTATAATAAACAGTTTCGATAACAAGAAAACAATCAGTTTCTTTTATAATATAGGCATTATGTCAACCGAGAGAAAGGGATATTGCTATCCGATAGGTGAGCAGGCGAGGACATTTAGGGATGTGCTGAAGGAAAGAGTCATCAGTCTGGGTACAGCTATATTTACTGAAAAGAGGGTGGTTGATATCGATAAGACCGAAGGCATTTTTACCGTTACATGCTCGGATTCCACCAGTTACTCAGCAAGAAAACTAATCGTCTGTGCAGGCGGAGCTGCAGCACCTGTATTTGGTACCGATGGCAGTATTTTTAATATTTTAGAAAAAATGGGCTTTAATATCATAAAACCCAAGCCTGCATTATGCGGACTAAAAACGGACAGTAAATACTTAAAACAACTGGACGGAGTGAGACTTAAATGTAAATGCTCGCTGTATTCCGAAAAAGAAGACAATATCATTTATCAGGAAAGCGGAGAGATAATATTCAGCAAAAACGGTATAAGCGGTATACCGATACTTAACTTAAGCAGATTTGCCATAAATGAGCTAGCTGATGGAAAAAAATGCGGTGTGCTATTAGATTTTTTTCCGGATATGGGATTACATAAGTTAAAAGATTATCTCTCGTCAGTCATCATTTCATGCGGTGACGGAGCCATCGGAGTTGTTTTGTCTGCATTGATCAATGACAAACTGTTAAAGGCGCTGTTTAAGGAGATTGACATTGATTATGATTCATCTGCAAAGGTGTATGATGTTAGGACTATCAGAAATGAAATCAAAAAGCTTTCGGAAAAGCTTAAATCTTTTAATGTAAATATCACCGGAGATACCGGATTTGAAAATGCCCAGACCACGCAGGGCGGTGTGATATTAAAAGAGATAGACGAGAAAAACATGGAAAGCTACAAATATCCCGGGATGTATTTTGCCGGCGAAGTTCTGGATGTGGACGGAATGTGCGGTGGATACAATTTACAATGGGCGTGGACAACCGGGTATATAGCTGGAAGGAATTGAGATTTGCCATCTTGAGTGATGTCAACACTACGAAGTGGCATTGACAAGACGGGAAGGATCTCATGCAATGTATATTATTTGCAGTGTTTTGATGAATTTATGTGAGTAAGAATAAAGGAATAGTATGGACCCAATAAATAATAGTCAATATATAAAAGAACAGAAATGTCCAAATTGTGGCGGTACCGTAAGGTTTGTGCCGGAGAAGGGCAAGGTTGTCTGTGAATTCTGTGATTCAGAATTTGATGTACAGCAACAATCCACAGATAACACAAATACATCGAATGCATCAAATACTTCTAACACTTCAAATTCAGAGTATGTTAATGCAGGTGAAAACTACATATCCGGATTTGATTTCAGAAGATTTTATGACGGCGTACCTAAGGATGATGCAAACTGTTTGCCCATATATTATTGTAAGTCCTGCGGAGCAGAAGTAATAGCTGCATCGGAAGAAGCTTCACTTACATGCCCGTACTGTACAAACAAGATAGTATTGTCAGATAAGGTATCGGGTACCTTGAGACCTAACGGAATCATACCCTTTAAAATCGCAAAAGCAGATCTTAAGAAACATCTGGATGATTTTTATAAGGATAAAAAACTTTTACCCAAGAATTTCTTCTCGGAAAGCAAGATGGAACAGGTAACAGGTATTTATGTACCGTTCTGGCTTTTTAGCGGAGGTGTTGGCGGAAGGTTTAACTATAAATGCACAAAGGTTAGTACGCACATAAGCGGTGATTATCGTATCACTGAGACCGATTACTATGATGTATTAAGAGACGGAGGTGTGACATTTACCGATATACCTCTTGATGCCAGTGAGAAGATCAGTGATGAACTTATGGATTCTATCCTTCCTTATAATTTCTCGGAGGTAATGGATTTTAACTATCAATATCTTGCTGGTTTTGCAGCAGATCGTTTTGATGTTCCGGGAAAATCCTTGCAGACCAGAGCACTGAAAAGGATGGAGGATACTACAAAGAATATTGCGCAATCAAAGGTCAGATCAAAATATACCTCAACTACGTTTGTCGGCTGTAATCTGGGAACTTCAAATGTAAATGTAAGATATATATTGCTGCCGGTTTACACCTTTGACATAAATGTTGGGGATAAGAAATACAGCTTTGCAGTAAACGGACAGACAGGCAAAGTAGTCGGAGAATTACCAATAGATAAAAAGGTTTCTGCAGTTTATACACTTAAAAAAGCAGCGATACCTGCTGCAGTTGTTGCGTTATACTATATCCTTTCATACTTTATAGGGTGGAGAGTGTAGATAAAAGAGTAGATATGAGTAAAGCAAATATAGCACGTATTTCAAATAGATTAATAAAAATTTTGACCATCTTTTTGGTCTCTATGGTATTCATCATTTCTTCTTCAGATATGCAGGTGTATTCCGCAGAAGAAAATGAAACCATAAACGATTATGGTTTGCACATAAGAAACAATTCAAAAACACTGCCCTTCTGGTATCCCGAAGATACAAGCAATTTTCAGAGTTTTCATGACAGTGATATACCAAGAGTAGTTGATATGGCTGATATCATATCAGAAAAGCAGGAAGAAGAATTAAAACAAAAGATAGCGGCATACAGCTCTGAGCTTAATAGGGATATAGTTGTTGTAACGGATACATCATCTTACCGGCTTGGACACGAAAAATACTGCTACGACTTTTATGATTTTAACGGTTATGGAATAGGCAGAAATTTCGAAGGTATATGCCTTTTTGTATGCATGGATCCGAATGAGCGCGGCTGGTGGGTTGGAGCAACCGGTTTTGAGACAAGGAATATGTATACCGAGACATTGGCTAATCGTCTTGATGACAAATTATATGAATATATGTCAACAGGAGCCTATGGTGAGGGTATACTTGACTGGGTTGACAATGTTTACAATGCATATCTGAGTTATACTCCGCGTAATCCGGCGAGTCTTCCTGACTGGTTCCCGGATGATGTTGATTTTTTTGAGAACTTCCACGACGAGGATCGTTCGCGTGTAGTAGACTTTTCCGGTGTGTTGAGTGTCGAAGAGGAAGAAGAATTAAAGAAAAAAATTGCAAAATATAGTGCCATTACCCAAAAAGATATAGTAGTTGTATTAGATGAGTCTGATTACGAACTTGGCATGGAAAGATATGGCACATGCTTTTTTGAGTTTAATGGATATGGAATCGGTTCCGGTTATGAAGGTATGTGGCTGTTTATAAATACACGCTTCAACAAGAATGAATACTGTTCCGGCGCATCAGGATATGATACTTCAAATCTATTTGATCAATTTAAATATGATTTTAAAGGTGATATCAGCAACGATTTGCTGGTGAATAATTATTTTAAAGCAATAGATACATGGATCGATAGGGTTTATGCCATGTATGCTAAGGGTTTTCCGCTTGCCCCTGACTGGTATCCTACACTGGCTGAAAAGGATAATTATGCAAGATGGCATAATGCTGATGCACCCAGAGTATTTGAATCTTTAGACGGAGATGGAGCATTTACTTCGGAACAGGAAAAAATATTAGAAGAAAAGGCAAAGGCTATATCTGATAAATACGGAGTAGATGTTGTAATACATACCACTAAGAATAATTGCAGCCTGACCGATGAACGCTATATCGGAGATTTTTACTACTATAACGGATATGGTCTTGGAGAAGATTATAATGCTATATTATTCTGCATATATGATCAATCAAACAGGATTACTATTGATACCTACGGAAGAATAAAGGATGAGATTTCTGAAGTAAATTATACACGTTTATTGGAGCAGTCTAAGGATTGTGACAATTATTTTGACGCTGCTACAGTTTTCCTTGACAATCTTGATCACTGGGAGAGAACAGGCAGAGTTTCAAGAACGGCAGGACAATGGGGCTTTTGCGCTATAGTTACTGCTGTAGTCGGATTGGTTTTCGGAAGAATATCACTAAAAAAAGCAAAGAAAAGGATGGTTACTGTTCGAACAGCCTACGGAGCGGACAATTATATCTCCGGATCATCTGATTTTAAAGACGGAACTGATACATTTATTAATAAAACTGTACAGAGGACTGCAATACCCAGATATACTTCTTCGGGTTCGGGATCTTCAAGATCATCATCGTCATCATCAAGACACCATTCTACATATCATTCGTCTTCACGCGGTTCCTCAGGCAGAAGCCATTCAGGCTCCGGCAGAAGGTTCTGAAAAAAAGCATATAGAATAAAAGGGGTAGTATTTCATGAAAAAAGACGGTAGCAGAAAATTGGAAAATACTAAGGTTTCTTTTCTGTCAAGCATGAGCACTAAGATTGCCCTGCTTATAAGTGCAATAGTATGCGTAACTGTTATAGTGCAAGTGATAGTTGCTTCGAACAAGGCATCGGATGCCATGCAGGACACTTATCTGAACTACGCGCAGAACCTGGCAGAGGAGGCTGCGTTAGGCGTTGATTTTGCCACAGAGTTCGGCGAGGAGGCGTATGGTGGATATGCTAAAAACCTGGCTCAGGAGGCGGCTGTATCCATAAATTTCTCAAGACGTTTCGGAGAATCGGTATATAAGGCTTATGCCCTGAATCTGGCTGAAGAAGCGGCTAAAAGTGTGAGCTTAGCATCTTCAGATGATGAAGCTCTCTCTGTTGAAACGCTTGATGATCTGTTAAAGAACATTGAAATAAAGGATGTAGAAGGCTCTTATGCATATATGGTTTCTCCAACCGGAGAAATGCTCTGGCATCCCAATCCGAGCAAGATCGGACAGCCTGTGGAGAATGCTGCTGTCAAAGGCATAGTAGAGGAATTAGAGGCAGGTAATGAAGTTGAAAACGGTTCAATATTCTATGAATACAAGGGAGCTATGAAGCTGGCAGGTTATGCGTTCACAGCCACCGGGGATATCGTGATAGTTACTGCTGATTATGACCAGTTTATGAAGATAGATTATGATACGTTGCTTGGTAACATTCATATAGACGGAGTTGACGGCTCATATGCATATATGGTATCGCCCACGGGGGAAATGCTTTGGCATACGAATACCGAAAAGATAGGGCAGCCTGTTGAAAATGCAGCCGTAAAGGGCATAGTAGAAGAACTGAAGGCAGGTAAAGAGGTCGAGGACGGCTATGTTATTTACGAATACAGGGGTGCGATAAAGCTTGCGGGATATTCATTTACTGACACCGGAAATATAGTATTAGTAACTGCTGATTATGATAAATTCATCGTCATAGATTATGACAAGCTGATAGGAGGCATAGAGATATCGGGTGTTGAAGGTTCTTATGCATATATGGTATCACCTGACGGCACGATGCTTTATCATAAGACTGCCGAGAAGATAGGACAGCCTGTAGAAAATGCTGCAGTAAAAGGCATCGTAGAGAGCCTGAAAGCCGGTAAGACTGTAGAAAACGGCTCCTGTGAGTATGAATATAAGGGAGCATATAAGGTTGCAGGATATGCGTTCACAAAGTCGGGCAATATAGTCATTGTTACTGCTGACAAGAGCGTTATGATGGCTTCTGTTGAAAATATGCGGTATTCACTGCTTGTATACGGTATAATATGCGTAGTGGTTGCTATAGTGCTTGTGTCCGTATTCATCATACTTATGATATCTGCACTAAAGAAGCTGGTTCCTGTGATCAGGAAAACAGCCGATTATGACCTTACAAGCGACACAGTATCTGAAAAACTTGAAAAGAGAAGCGATGAGATAGGTCTTATTGCCAGGGCACTCGCTAAGACACGTAATAACTTAAGAAGCATAGTCGGGACTATCTCTGCATCAGGAAGAAGTATAGATGGTAATGTGGGCAAATTAAAGGAAACCATAGAAAGAGTAGACCTGATGTGCGAGGAAAACTCAAGTACGACCGATCAGCTTGTGGCAGGAATGGAGGAGACTGCTGCAACTACAACATCGATTAATAAGAATGCGGAAAATGTCCGCATGAATGCACATAGCATAGAAGAAAAGGCAAATGAAGGAACGGATCTTTCAAAGGAGATACTTTCAAGAGCTCACGAGATGGCTGTTGCTACTGAAAAAGCAAGCAGGAAGACCATCGAGATATATGAGACTGTAAAGGCAAAGTCAAATGAGGCTCTCAATGCTTCAAAGGCGGTAAGCAGGATAAACGACCTGACCGGAACTATAAACTCTATATCATCACAGACAAGTCTGTTGGCACTGAATGCATCCATTGAGGCGGCAAGGGCAGGCGAAGCAGGCAGAGGCTTCTCGGTAGTTGCATCGGAGATCAGCAGTCTCGCAGGCCAGACTTCGGATGCAGTGAAGAATATTTCAGGTATCGTAAACGAAGTGAACAATGCGGTAAGCCAGATGTCTGAGTGCCTTGCACAGACTACGGAATTCCTTGAGAAAAATGTACTTAATGATTACCGGGAGTTCGGCAAGGTCAGCGAGCAATACAGAAACGATGCCGACACCTTTGGTGGAAGTATGGATACAATCAAGGACAGCATAAGAAGTCTTAACGAAGAACTTGAAATAATCGTGAATGCCATAAATGATATTGACTGTACAGTGAACGAAGAAAGCGCCGGCATAAGTAAAATCGCAGATGAAACGATGAATATCGTAAATGAGACCTCCGGCAGCGCAGGAGAGGTAGAGCAGTGCAAGAGGGTTGTGGCAGACCTGAATGACATTATACACAAGTTTAGGCTGTAAAAGCCATTCGGATCTGGGACGGCTTTTTCTAAAAGGGTTCAAAATATGAAAAAGTTAGTCAATAATCTTTATAGGGAGATTAATATTTGATAAAGATAAATAATATAAAACTTAGTCCGTCTTCAAAAGTAAGATTTGATGGAAAGAACTGGCTAATAGAAAAAGAATTAAAAAATGAAATTATAAAAAAACTTAGAATTACAACGGATAGATTTATTTCATTCAAGATTTGTAAGCAATCCATAGATGCAAGAAAAAAAGAAGATGTAAAATTAGTACTTGCAGTGGATGTAGAAATAAAAGATGAAGCAGCTTTATTAAAGAAAAATCGAGATAAAGATATATTTGTAGTTAGTAATATAAAAGAAGAAGATAAAAGTTTTAAATCAAGAAATAATATAACTATTAATGAATGCAACAGAAAAATTATAATAGTCGGTGCCGGTCCTGCAGGATTATTTTGCGCATTGAAATTAGCAGAAGCCGGATTAAAACCAATACTTTTAGAACGTGGAGAAGATGTAGATAAAAGAATTAAATCCGTTAATGATTTCTGGCAGGGAAAACCTCTTAATCCTTCATCGAATGTACAGTTTGGTGAAGGCGGAGCCGGAACGTTTAGTGATGGCAAGCTCAATACCATGGTGAAAGATATCGATGGCAGGATGAGTGAAGTATATAAGACTTTTGTACAGTTTGGAGCTGATGAAAGTATATTGTATATCAACAAACCTCACATCGGTACTGATAAGCTGACGGAGATAGTTAAAGGCATACGAAAGAAAATAATAGAATTAGATGGCGAAGTCAGATTTTCGTCACAGGTTGTTGATATAATTACTGATGAAAAAAATATTAGAAAAGTAAGTGGAGTTGTATTATCAAACGGGGAAACGATAGAGAGTGATGATGTTATCCTTGCTCTTGGTCACAGTGCTCGAGATACCTTTGAGATGCTGTCTA
>JAEEGG010019786.1_pt1 | contig 13529 bp, 6 predicted proteins | sample 9134161 | NCBI WGS metagenome assembly JAEEGG01 (sample SAMN16246543, study PRJNA631951) | gut metagenome | biome: gut microbiome; feature: rumen; material: CR-attached | host: Bos | place: Iran: Karaj | collected 2018-10 | reverse complement strand
TGATGCCAGAAATTCCGCCAATGGATTATTTGCCTGGAACTAAGGAAAATTTGATAAGAACTCTAATCTAATATAGTTTTTGGAGATAAAACTCTAACATTTTATCACAACCTGTTTTTGTGAGTAGCAAATCTTCTAATCAGGTTGTGATTTTTTATTTAGGACATAAAATTATTGTTCGGTTTTATCCGCCTCTGCTTGAACTTCTTCACTAGAATTTGTCTGTCCAGAATCAACTTGTTGAGAATTTTGTTCTTCTCCTTCTGTAGAAGTTTTTTCGTTGGTTTTATCTTTGTTATCCGGCTTTTTATGCTTTATTTCATCTAAATCCATGATAGCTGCCTGATGATAGGTTAATTCTATTTTGTTCCTTTTTGCTTTTAACAATAAATCAACTACATTAGCAATTCTACCGCCTGATTTTGCATGTAGTTCCAAGTCTTTTATCTTGACGTCTATGTCTTTTTCTTTAAGCTTTATAGCTGTTCTAAGATAGTCATTTATAGGAACTCCTCTCCTTTTCATCATCGCAAGTTCCCAATAGCTGATTTTAACATCGTGTTTCATGCACTGATAAAAAAGCCCCATTGCGTAATGCCCAAAGTATAAGTAGAATATTAGTGCAAAAAGTGAGATTGTTCCAATTATCCAATACATCATAATTTATAGATTTCCTTTTCTATAGATTATTATAACCGTTTAAAGTCTAATGGTTTATTTATTTTGTAAAAATAGAATCAAATCTGATAAATACTGTACCAAATTCATAATATATTATCATTAAAATCAACATTAGCAAACATGTTTTGTTTGGACATTTACATAAAGTCTCTTTTACCTTATGAGAAATAAATAAAAATAAAATAACTATTTTTTGAATGATATTGTATTTAGACACTTATATATATAAAATAAGTTTTGGTTCGAGGCTGGTGATTGGTGGTGAGTGAATTATTACACCATATAAAGATGGCTCTTGATGTCATAACATGAGGTTTTGCAATGATGGTTGTGAGGTTATGATAAGGATTAACGATTGCTAAAACAATCCTCTAATCTCTTTTCTCTATACCCTAACCTCTAGGTAACTTGTTGGTTTGAAAAAGTTGGTTAAATTACAAATCTTGGAGTGCTGCTAAAATGAAGTTCATACACTTGGGTGATTTGCATATAGGTAAAAATGTTAATGATTTCAATATGATTGATGATCAGAGATACATATTGAATCAGATTCTTGAAATAATAGATAAGAATGATGTCGAAGCTGCTTTACTAGCTGGTGATATTTACGATAAGCCGATTCCATCGGAAGACGCTGTCTCTCTATTGAACAATTTTATTAATGAATTAGTTAAGAGAAATGTTAAGACCTTTATTATCAGCGGAAATCACGATTCTGATGAAAGATTGAACTTCGGTAGCAACCTTTTTGAAAAAAGTAATGTTTTTATTTTTTCAAAATACGAAGGCGAACTCTTTAAGCAAACTCTAACAGATGAGTTCGGCAATATAAATGTATTTATGATGCCGTTTGTAAAAGCTTCCCAAGTTAAACATTATTACGAAGACGAAGAAATACTTTCTTATGATGATGCCGTTAGAGTAGTATTAAAGCATACTGATATTAATGAGTCTGAAAGAAATATTATTATAGCTCATCAATTTGTAGCTGGAAAAAGTGGAAATCCAGAATGTGGAGGCTCTGAATCAATAGCGACTCAAAGTGTCGGTGCAGTAGAAATTATTGGTACAGATTGCTTTGACAAATTTGATTATGTTGCACTAGGTCATATTCACTCTCCTCAAAAACTAGAAAGAGAAACAATAAGATACTCTGGTTCGCTTTTAAAATACTCTTTAAGTGAAGTAGACAAGAATAAATCGGTTCCAATTATTACCTTTAATGAAAAGGGTAAAATAGATATAGATTTAGTTGAACTAAAGCCATTTAGAGATATAAGGCATATAAAAGGCAGATTAGATCAATTGCTGTCTTCAGAAAATATCGTCTCACCAGAAGACTATATGTGGATAACACTTACAGACGAGATTATTGAACCAAATGCTTTCAATATTTTCAGAGCTTATTATCCAAATATAATGAAGCTTAATTATGAAAATTCTCATACTATTGAAACTGAGCAGGTTGAAATAAAACCTCTTTCCCAAAATAAAAGCTTTGAAGAGATTATTTCTGATTTTTACAAACTTAAATATGGAATTGATATTCCTGAAGATGAACTAAATATTATGCTGGAAGTAGCAAGAGAGGCTGGTGTTGGTAATGAAACCTATTAAATTAGTTATGAATGCTTTTGGACCTTATGCTGGTTTAACTCCTGAAATTAATTTTGAAACCTTTGATGAAAAGGGGCTTTTCTTGATTTCTGGCGACACTGGAGCAGGAAAAACTACAATTTTCGACGCAATTTGTTTCGCTTTGTTCGGAAAAACCAGTGGTGAATATAGAGATGCTAAAAATCTTAGAAGTGGCTTTGCGAAAGAAGATGATACAACTTATGTGGATTTCTATTTTTCTCACCAAGGAAAGAAATACCAGATTCATCGAGAACCTATGCAGGAACGTTTAAAAAAGAGACGAAGCAAAACAGGTGAAAGCGAGTATAAGACCGAAACAGAAAAGGCAACTTTGTTTTTTGAAGATGGAACAAGTTTATCAAACCTTAAAGAAGTTAACGAACGGATAAAAGATATTCTTCATATTACTTTTGAGCAATTTAAACAGATTGTTATGATTGCACAGGGTGAATTTAGAGAATTATTACAGGCTAGTACTGAAGACAGAACAGAAATACTGCGTTCAATTTTTTTAACAGATTCTTATTTGAATATAAGTGACAAATTAAAGACAAGACGTAATAAATACTATAATGATTATGTTGAGGAAAATAACAGCATTATTCAGTATTTTGACGGTTTAAAAACTTCTGAAGATAGTAATTATGCTGAACTTTGCGAAGATTTAAAAGGTAAAACCATAATAGGAAAAAGCATTAAGAATATTGATGAAATAATAGAATTGGCTAATAAAATTATTTTAGAAGACCAGGAAAAACAAAAACAGATTAATGAAAAGCTTAAAGTTGTTCAGAAAGAGTTTGAATCAAATAATATAGCTTTGAATAATGCAATAAACAGCAATAAAAATATTCAGCGATTTGAAGAATTTAAGAAAAAGCAGAAAGAATTAGAAAATAGAAAAAAATCTATTGATGAATTGTCTAAAGAATTGAAGAAGATGATTTCTGCAACTCGACAGGTTTCTCCTGTTTATAGAAATTATAAAGACAGACTTAATGCTTTCGAAACACAAAAAGTAACAATAGAAAAAAAATCTGCTGACAAAGTTAAGGCTGAAAAGAAACTTAATGATAGCGAAGCTGATTTAAAGAAGTGTTTAGAATTGAAAGAAAAGGGTGAAAAACTCAATCTTAAGTCTGAACAATTAAAAGCAGATTTTGATAAGTATAAACAAAAAGATGACTTAATAAAATCTTTGAAGCTTTTAGAAAATGAAGAAAAAGACATAGCTGATGAAAAAGCAGAAATTGAAGCGGAAGAAAAAAAATTAACAGAAAAAATAACTAAGTTGAATTCTATTGTTGAAGAATTAAAAAACAAGCCTTCTGAACTAGCAACTTTAGACGCCAACAGCAAAAACGTTGCAAGGCTGAAAGATACCCTTAATAGATTGATTAATAGCGATTTTAACGAATTCCATAAATTGCAAAAAGATTTGGATAAAAAGCAAGCTCTGTATGTAGAAGCTCAAGAAGAATTTGCTAAAAAAGAGGCTATCAGAATTCATGCAGAAAAAATAATGGATGATTGTCGTGCAGGTATTCTTGCACAAAATTTGAATGAAGGTGAAGAATGTCCTGTTTGCGGTTCTACTCACCATCCAAAACTTGCCATATTGCCAAATGAAGCAATAACTGACGATGAGTTAAAAAAATATAAAGCAGACGAAGACGAAGCCAAAAAGGAAAAAGACAAAGCTTTGAGTTTAGCTCAGCAAACTAACGGCAGATATGCTTCACAAAGTAATACTTTGAAAAAAGCCGTGAAGGAAGCTTTGGTTGATGAATTGCTTGTTGAAAACGATATGACTTCTTCTTTAGATACCATAGATGATATGGATGTTTTACACAAGATGGCTGAAAAAACTCTGTCTTATGTGTTTGACTTGCAGAATAAGATTAATTCCGAAAAAAAAGAAGCTAAGTCTGCTTGCACAAAATTGGAAAAAGCTGGAAAAGAGCTGGAAATAGCTAGAAATGAAGAAGCAGAAGATTTGAAAGAAAGAAAAGAAAAGAATCGTTCTAGAAAAGAAAAATGTTCTAATTCTTTAACAGAAACCAATACAAAACTAAATGAATTGTCAAAATTGGCCTATTCAAGTTTGGCTGAAGCTAAGAAGGCCCAGAAAGCAGTAGAATTAGAAGCCGAAGAAATATTTGATAATATAGAAATAGCTCAGAAGAACTTTGATTCTGCTAAAAACAAGCTGACCGCTATTGTTGCAGAAATAGAAACAATGAATAAAAATCTTTCTTCTGCAGAAAAAGAAGCTAATCAATTAAGAATCAACTACGAAGCTGCATTGAAAACTAATGGCTTTGAAAATGAAGATTTGTTCCATGAATACGATGTGGGTGAAGATGAAATCGAAGATAATCAAGAAATAATTAATGACTATCAGACTCAAGTAAAGGTTAATGCAGAAAGCTTAGAAATTGCTAAAAAAGACGCTGCAGGAAAAGAGTTGATAGATGTTGAAGCTCTTGAAGAAAAAGTTGAAGAAATAAAGGAAAAAGTAGAAGAAATTAGAGAGTCTTTAAGTGACACTAAGTCAAGAATCTCAATAAACAAAGAATTGGCTGAAAATATCAAAGAACAAAAAGAAGATTATGAAAATAACAAGAGACTTTATGCTATATACAGTCGATTATATGACCTCGCTTCAGGCAATGTTTCAGGAAATTCTAGAATAACATTAGAACAATATGTTCAAATGGCAGGCTTCGATGGAATTATTGCAGCAGCAAACAGACGTTTGCTTCCAATGACTGATAGACAGTTTGAACTTGTTAGACACGATAATTCCAATGAAAAGAAAAGTAAAACTACTCTAGACTTAGATGTCTTAGATAATTTTACAGGAAAGAAACGCCCTGTTGGTAGCCTTTCAGGTGGTGAAAGTTTTAAAGCTTCTCTTTGTTTGGCCTTAGGATTATCTGATACTGTTTCAATGAATGCAGGTGGAATTCAGATGGATGCTCTCTTTATTGATGAAGGTTTTGGTTCATTAGATTCTAAGTCTAATTCTGTTGTTATAGAAGTTTTAAATACTTTATCTGGCAAAAACAAACTTGTTGGCTTGATTAGCCACCGTGAGGAAATAATAAACTCTATTCCTAATCAGATAAAAGTTACTAAAGACCGCAGTGGTAGTCACATTGAAATTGATACTGGTTTCTAGAAAAACTTAATGCTTGTTAAATAAGCGTAGTTATAGCTATTTGTAAAATTAATAGCTATAACTATGTTCTTTTATAAATACTGTTCTATTTCTAAGAATTTTCCTGATTCCTAATTCCTAGAAGTTCATAAATATTGTATTGGCGAGCTTTGCCTTTAATAGAAACTCTACGCAGGTATTTCACTATTGCTTTGCCTTTAGTAAGACCTATAGTGGTTCCTGAAATTATTATTCCTGTTTCTTCTGTGCCATTCTTAGATTCTGTTTTAAATCTCGCAGCAAGATTAACTGGGTTGCCTATGACTGTAAAGTCTAACTTTCCGGAATAAGAGCCTATTCTGCCAGATATTACTCTACCAGATGCAATACCTGTATATAATTGGGGTAAATTAGCAGATTTTGTTTTTTCTACTAATTTTAAAGCGGCTTGAGTTGCTCTTAAACCATGAGAAGTTTGAGTAGAATTATCTCTGAATACTAGCATTATTGTGTCGCCAATTATTTTATCTATGCTGCCACCGAATTCTCTCGTAACTTCTTCTGCAATAGCCATAAAACGGCTTAATAGCTGAATTGATTCTTGAGGTGTAATTTGCTGACTCAATATTTCATAATCTTTTAAAGCGGAAAAAACTATTGTTGCTTCAATATATTCACCGCCAGGCGATAATTTAAGACTTTCATTCTCTTTTATCTCAGAAAATGCATCTTCAGAAACATATGATTTTAATATGTTTCTTGCTTTAAGGCCTGCTACAAGGTCTTTGAATTTATTGTTCAATGTTTCAAATTCGTCACCGCTTTTTATCTCTGTATACCATTCTTCTCCACCTTTTGCTATTGAATTAGCGTTTGATGCTAATTTCATGACTGGTTCAACAAATATTAAATCTAGAAGTTTATTAGAAAAATAAACTATTAACAAAAGAAATAAAAGAGTTTCAACAAGAACTTTTATTATAAAATCTTTTTCATTATACTGATTCAATTCTTTTACTATCGCTACTGCCAAATGTGGAACACTAAGATTAAGCTTAGTAATTATTGTCCTATCAGATAAATGTATTTGTTTTGATTGAGAATTGTATAAACATATTTCTTTATCTTGCTGAGATATATTGCCACAACCTGACCAGATTCCAGCATTGCCGCTTTTTTCTACTGGTAAAAAAGCATAGTTTATTTCGTAATCGCCTTTTATTTCTTTAAATCCTTTTTCAGATAATATTGAGTTTTTAAAATAAAAATATAAAATAGGTTTGGGTTCAAATATTGTACTAAATACTCCCAATATTTTTTTTGAATTATTTTTATGTAATAATGTTATGTTATACCATAAGGTTATTTTAGAATCAAAAATTGGTATTAATTTGCCTGTATTTAAAAGGGATTCATTTATTTCCGTTGATCTGATAGATCGTCCTGCTAACATAAATGTATCTTTTGCTTCTCGGCTTTCTACTTTTTCTTCTTTTGCATATTCAAATACTGTTGATGGAATTTTACTTATAACAGCTTGTTTTTGTTGGTCTGACGAAACATCAGATATTCTTTCTGGATAACTGTTGATTATCATGTTTTCTGTTTCATTAGATAACATTGTTCGTAAATTATCTGGAATATGATCTAGAAGTATATAATATTTACTAAATGGAATTTTTTCTGATATTTCTTTTAGAATCTTTGAAAATTCACTAGCTGTTAAATCAGGCTTTTTTAAAGTCTGGATTAATAAATTTGCTTGCTCATTTAAATTTGCTTCAATCGTTGTTAAGTAGTTTTCCAGGTCCCAGCTAAATATTTGCAATTGAATGTTTATATGCTGTTCTATATGAATTTTAGAAATAAATCTATTAAGTTTATCCCATGAATAAATCCCTATGGTGAAAATTGAGAATGGGATAATAGCAGAGATAACCGTCAATGAAATTATTTTAGATTTGAATTTCCAATTAGGATTAAGTCCGAAAAGACTGATATGTATAAAATAAATTGCTGATATGAGAATAATAAATAAAACAAAATAGTTAATAATTCTTTCTACTTTTTTAAGAGATTTTATTTCTTGGCTAAGAGGAATTTGATATTCAATATAAGGATATAGATAACCATATTTTAAATTCAGATTAGCGCTTCCACCATGAAGAATATGTCTGGTTAATTTCGAATTTACAGGAGTAAGAATACATAAATTGTTTTTATTCTGTTTTAAACCACTGTAAAAACTTGGTTTAACATCTTTTGTTAATTCTTCATCGAAATTTTTATTTATGTTAATTTCTTTAAAAACTATTCTAGCTTCAGGGTAACTATTATGTAATTCTTCAAGCATTTTATGGAAAGAAAAATCTTTCCCTCTTATAACAGAAAAAAGACTAGAACACTTGCTATTCGGTTTTTCAAATTTAATTAAAAAGAAATATAATTCTCCATCATTAATTATGGAGAAGTTTACACTTACTTTATCAAAATCAACTGTTATTTGTGTAGGGGTTTTGAATATAACCTGCAGTCGAGAGGCTAATTGAGCTTGTGATTCTTTTTTTTCTTGTTCGCTAATATTTGCAGAAACTGATTTTAAATAATTTATTATATTGTTTTTTAGAAAATTAATAGAAGTTATTGCTGCTTTTGGATTTTTTATTGTCGCTGTATTATTTGAATTTTCGTCAAAAAACATGCATATTAATGATTCGCCACATAAGATTTTATCTATATCTTTTTTTAAATCTTCTAATTCTTTATTAGTATCTATTTTTTTTATCAACTCTAAACGATTTTTTAAAAATATTTCAGGTTTGATGGCTTCGTTGTAGTTCTTTATCTTATCAAAAGATGTATAAATTAACTCAGTTTTAAAAAAATATAAATATTCTTTTTGAAAATATTTGAAACAGACTATAGAAATTATTGAAGGAAGAAGAAAGAGTATTAACCAGGTAAACCATAGTTGCAGTTTGGGTATATCTATTTTGCGAATTATTTTATAAGGTTTATTATTTGACATCTATTAATTCTACCGCTTCTTCATCAAATTCTTTGGTAACCAAAACTTCAATATTGGAAATTTCTTCTAATGCTTTTTTACTTAATAATATCTTACTCTGTGTCAATTTTGTTTTCGCTTCTAAATTAGCTGCTTTTGCAATTACTTCACCGTTCACGGAAAAATCTTTTCGACCTGTTGTTATACCTATGGTTCCCGTAATGGCAAAGTCTGTATCAATACCTATGCCGTTTTCTATTGTGAACAAATCATTTGATTTGCGTTCCTTATTGTATTCATTTAAGGCTTTTCTCATATTTATTGCAGCTCTTGTTGCCCTAATAATCATATTTTCTCTGTCTGGATCATCATAGAAAACAGCCTGAATAGCGTCTCCAATATATTTGTCTATTATCCCGTTATTTTCTGTAATTACCTGCTGCATTCTAGTAAAATATGAATTTAACATCTCGACAATTTCATAAGGTTCGTATTTTTCACTTATTCCTGTAAAGTTTCTAATATCCGATGATAATATAGTTACTCTTTCTAATTTGCCATTGCGGACTTCTTCAATATTATTGCTTTCAACTGACTGAATAAGTCGATCAGAAATGTAACGCTTAATCTGTTCCTTTTGTTTTAAAGCCAAAGACATTTCATTGAATGCTTTTGTTATATTGCTATATTCATCGTTAGAGAAAGATTGGATGGTTGTTCCTAATTTATTACTTGCTAGTTCGTTTAAGGCTTCATTATAAATATTAATCGGCTTGTTTAAAAAATTAGATATTAAGTTGTTTAGTAATATTAAGAGCAGAGTAGCATAAACGAATAGCAATGGAAATATTAAGCCGATGATAAAAGATAATTCATTGTGTTGTAGGGATTTTGTTGTTCCTGCAATGAAAAATGGATCTGTTTCTGAAAAAAGCCATTCATTAATTATTGTTTCATTACCTACATTAAATTTTGAGTATCCATTGTCTTTATGAGATACCATTTTTAATATTTGTTCATTTGTGTTATCTTTGTGTTTAAGACTTGGGAACTGTGTAATGGCATTACTTTTTGTGTCAAAATCTGGAGCTATTGCTATTGTTAGATTTGTATCATAAGCATATTTGTATTTTGGTTTAAACCACATATGCTTTGTTTCAAAATATTTATGTAGAATATTGTATTTATAATGTGTATTTCCATTTAATCTGTTTAATAAGAAATAGCTATTATTGTTTTTGTCTTTTGCATAAAAGTATATTGAATTGTCAAACTCTCTAAAAGAGATTGGGTCTTTGTTTGGAATAGATTCTTTTGCAACAGATGTTTCTTCTTCTTTTATATTGATATAGTTTTCTATTAGAGACAAAGTAAACATTTCTGTGTTATTATCTGTCGATTTTTTTAATAAACCTAAGTTGCTGATATACTTTCGCATGATAAATTTCATAATTTGGTTCATTTTATCATTTTTTGAGTCAGCTTTAATAGAATTCTCATTTAAATCTATTGATTGCCATAAAAAATCAAAGTGATAAAACTTATCTCTGTCTGTAATAACATATAGATCACTAGTGAAATTTTTAAACCATAGATTAGTTTTTTCATCTGAAATAATATTATTAAAAAAAGTCTCTGATGAGTCTGATAAAGTATTGCCAGCTATTCTTCTTTTCATTTCAAAAATCGAAGACATTTGCCTTGCATTTATTTCGTCTTTTAATAAATAATAATTTTCTAATGAATTATGTAAGTTTTTACTTGTATTTGAATCTATTATTTCATTAAGATTATGAGTAATGATAAATGATAGCAGTCCTATTCCTGTAATAGGGAGAAATATAATCAAACTTAAAATAATTAACAATTTATTAGATAATTTTAATTTAAATAATTGATAGTCTTGAGCACTTTTTATTGAAAAAGCAATGAATACTAGTATAGATATAATAAATAGCAATTCAATTAAATAATTTAAAATATTTAATTTGATGTAAATATTTGGAAAATCTATACTAATATTTATTTGTTTTTTTAATAAAAATGATTTGTCTATATTTCTTAGTCTTTTAAATGCGTTTATTTGGTTTATAAATATTGTTGGGTATTTTAAACTGTAAGTGTAACCATGTTTATTTTTAATAATTGCACTTTCTTTAAAATTATCATCTAAAGAAATATTTATGTCTTGAATTGTTTTCGATACTACTGAATCCAGCATTTCTTCTGGATCAACATACTTTTGTGGAATTAATATTGAATAATAGCCGTGAATTGTATTGCTGCTAATAGTTGATTTAAGGATTGGATACAGAGTTTGCTTTTCGTAATAATCGGTGTAAAACGGGCTTTCATTCCTGTTATACGATTTATAACGGCTTATATATTTAAAACAAAGCGGTAAATAATATTTGAAACTCAAGTGATTTTGTTTTAAAAAATTTTCAAGCTTAGCTAAATATTTTATTTTATGATCTTCTAATGCAGTAAAAAAACTAAGATTATGCTTAGTTACAATTAAAGACATGTCATAATAACTTTTTGCTTCTTGAAAATCTTTTTCTTCGTTATTTGTTTGTAAATCATTCTCTAAGATAGGACAATAGTAAGAGTATAAATCATTGAGATTTTGAGTTCCTACAGTTATAACAATGGGGTTATATTTCTCTTTTAATAAGGTTACCAATTTTGTTAATAGTTTTTCGTTATATAGGTCTTTCAATTCATTATCATCTGTAGTTCCTGTTATTATTTCTTTTGGAAAATCAGGGAAAAGGCTTGCATGTATATTGTTAAATTCTTGAATTAAATAATTATGTGGAGCTAATCTTTCTGTTATTGATATGGCAGAGCTAAGAAGTTTTTCTTGTAGACTTTCTTCTATTCTGTTTTGTGTTATGGAAATCTCATTTTTTATACTCTTTCTAAGAAAAAACAAAGGAATAATAAAAATGATAAATCCAATTATAGCTATTATTATTCTATTTCTTTTATCTGCCATAAATATAGAGAATTAGTTAGTGAGTGACTGGATATTAAGATATTTGCTTTGAAAACTTTAAGCTTTTTAGAATTATAGCAAATTATAGCTGATTTGAGAATAAAACTTTTTGCTTGACTAAAAACCTAAAAAAAAGCAAAATAGTGGCAATTTTCCAATAGGAGATGTTCACGTGCAAGATTTTAGAGAATACGCCAAAAATAATATAATAATATTTGATGGTGCGATGGGAACCCGCCTTTATGATAAAGGTGTTTTTATAAATAGAGTTTACGATGAATTGAATCTTTCTCAGCCGGCATTGATAAAAGAAGTTCATAGAGAATACCTTGACGCTGGTGCTATGGTTCTTGAAACCAACTCATTTGGTGCAAATCGTTTTAAACTTGCTCCTCACGGGCTTGCAGACAAACTTGACGCAATCAACTTTCAGGCGGCTAAGATAGCTAGAGAAGTTGCTGGCGACAAAGCCTGGGTTTGCGGTTCTATTGGACCTTTAGGGAACAGAATTGAACCTATGGGAAAAATTACTTTGAAGGAAGCAGAAGAAGCTTTTGCAGAACAGGCTTCTGCTTTGCTTGCCGGTGGAGTTGATGTTCTTGATTTTGAAACTTTCGTAGACGAAAACGAACTCGAATTGGCTATTAAAATAGCAAGAAAGCTCACAGATAAGCCAATCATCGCTTCTATGACTTTAAGCGAAGACGGTTGCACAATTTATGGTACTAATATTGAAACCATCACCGCCAAATTGAATAATAGCGGTGCTGACGTTATCGGCTTGAATTGCTCTGTTGGGCCTAAACTCATGTTTGATGCTATGGAAAAGATGCGTGCACTCACCGAACTTCCTCTTATTGCACAGCCTAATGCCGGTCTTCCAAGAATGGTAGACAATAGACAAATCTATCTTTGCAACCCAGAATATTTTGGGGAATATGCCAAACGTTTTATTCAGATTGGCGTTCATCTTATAGGCGGTTGCTGCGGAACAAATCCGGAACATATTAAATGGGTTGCTAATGCTGCCAGAGCCAATACTACAGGTGGCAAGGCTGCTATTGTAAAAATACTTGAAACACAGGTTGAAGATGCAGAAGGCATTGTTGTAACTCCTTCTGAACAAAAATCAACTTTGGCTAAGAAAATACATGATGGAAAATTCGTTATTGAAGCAGAACTCACTCCCCCAAAAGGCTGTGACCCAACTTCTGCAGTAAATAAAGCCAAACAGCTTAAAGAATGCGGTGTAGATGTTGTTAATCTGCCTGATGGTCCAAGAGCTTCTGCTAGACTTAGTTCTTTCGCTCTAGCGCTTCTTATAGAAAAAGAAGCCGGAGTTGAAACCGTTCTTCATTTCTGTTGCCGTGATAGAAATATTCTCGGCCTTCAGTCAGATTTAATGGGGGCATATGCCTTAGGTCTTCGCAATGTTCTTGCTATTACCGGTGACCCGCCAAAAGTAGGCAATTATCCTCAAGCTGCTGCTGTTTTTGATATTGACTCTATAGGCTTAGTAAATATAATTCATAGACTAAACCACGGAAGAGACTTAGGTAATAACCTTATTGGCAAACCTACTGCAATTTATTGTGGTGTTGGCGCTAATCCTGGTGCTATTGATCTAGACCTTGAAGTAAAACGTTTCGAAATGAAAGTCAAAGCGGGTGCTGAATTTGCAGTTACTCAGCCTGTTTATGACCCCGAACTGCTTAAGAGATTCTTAGATAGAATCAAGCATTGTAGAATTCCTGTTGTTGCTGGAATTTGGCCACTTGTTAGTTTGAAGAATGCTGAATTCATGAATAATGAAGTGCCTGGAGCTTCTGTTCCTGACCACATTATGGAAAAGATGCGCAAGGCAGATACTCTTGATGCTCAGAGAGAAGTCGGTATTGCTGCCGCTAGAGAAGCTTTGCTTGGCGTAAAGGATTATGTTCAGGGTGTTCAGGTAAGCGTTCCTCTAGGTCGCGTAGACTGCTTCAAGCAGGTTATCGAAGTTCTACAATAAAAACAAAAGTTTTCAATATAAAAACTTG
>JAEEGG010019783.1_pt1 | contig 13531 bp, 10 predicted proteins | sample 9134161 | NCBI WGS metagenome assembly JAEEGG01 (sample SAMN16246543, study PRJNA631951) | gut metagenome | biome: gut microbiome; feature: rumen; material: CR-attached | host: Bos | place: Iran: Karaj | collected 2018-10 | reverse complement strand
CCAATATCTTTAATATTTGTTAGTTCTTCTAGTGAAGCATTCATAAGATTATCGATATTATCATATTTCTTAGCTAATACTTTAGCTGTTTTAGCACCAATACCAGGTATTCCTATAGCAAATAATAATCTTTCTAATGAATTAGATTTAGATGCTTCTATAGATGTAAGTAGATTATCTACACTCTTGTTACCAAAGCCTTCTAATTCTATCAGATCTTCTTTTTTATCTTTTAATGAATAGATATCTTCTATTCTAGTTATAATACCCATATTATAGAAGTCTTCTATAATAGCGTCACCTAAACCATCGATATTCATGGCTGGACGTGATACATAATGAGTTAGTCCTTCGATATTACGAGCAGGACAGTGAATGTTTGGACAGATGGCATCAATGCCTGAAGCAGATCTTACTAATGGTTCATGGCAGATAGGACAAGATGTTATCATTTCAAACAAAGATACATCTTTTCTTCTTTCAAGAACTGGTTCAACTACTTCGGGGATTACATCTCCTGCTTTATGAATTACAACATAATCACCTATATGTAAGTCTTTATCGATAATATATTGTTCATTATGTAGGGTTGCTCTTCTTATAGTACTTCCTGCTACTTTTACTGGTGCTAATACGGCATTAGGTGTTATTTGACCAGTACGACCAACTGTGAAGATAATATCTTCTAGTTTAGTAACAACTTTTTCTGCTGGGAATTTGTATGCTACTGCCCATCTTGGATAACGAGCTGTATTACCCATTCTTCTTTGACCAGCAATATCATTTAATTTAATTACAATACCATCTATTTCGTATGGAAGAGATGGTCTTTTTTCTGTCCATTCATCAATATAATCTTTTATTTCAGCAAAGTTATGACACTTTTTGAAATTAGGATTTACTGGTAAACCTAATTCTTTTAATTCTAATAATGTTTCGTAATGAGTTTTTTGATTAGTATTAGGTACATGATATAAAACTGTATCTAATTTTCTTTCTTTAGCTATTCTAGAATCTAATTGACGAGCAGAGCCAGCTGCTGCATTACGAGGGTTTTGAAATGGTTCTTCACCATTTTCAATTCTCTTTTTATTAGCTTCTTCGAAGCTTTTTTTCGTCATGTAGATTTCACCACGAACTTCTAAATCAACTGGTTCTTTTAATCTAATAGGAACATATTTGATTGTTTTGAAGTTATTAGTGATATCTTCGCCTACAACGCCATCACCACGAGTGGCAGCAGAAACTAGTAAACCATTTTTATAAGTTAGGTTTACTCCTAGACCATCCATTTTTAATTCGCAGACAAATTCAGGATTTTCTATTTCTTTTTCTACTCTTTTAACAAATGCTTCTACTTCATCTTCATTGAAGACATCAGCTAGAGAAAACATCGGTGTTGCATGAGTTATTTTTTCAAATTGATCTAGTATTTTAGTACCTACATTAGTTGTAGGAGATTCTGGTAGTTTGTATTCTGGATATTCTTCTTCTAGACGGAATAATTCCATTAACATACTATCGTATTCATTATCAGTTAAGGTTGGATTATCATGTAAATAATAATCAATATTAGCTTGATTTAATGTTTTTACTAGTTCCTCTATTTTCTCTTTTGGATTCATAGATTACCCCCAAAGATTATTAGGATATTCTCCTTCGTCTACTAATCTTTTTATGTTACTTCTTACGAAGTCAGTATCTTCTTTATAAGTTACGCCATACCATGTTGCTTTAGTATGTAATACTTTTACACTAGCATAGCCAGTTTTGTTAGCTTCATCTAAAATGTCTGGAATTAAGAATTCACATTTTTCTAGATTGTTTTCATTTTCTTTAAAGAATTCAACTATCTTTTCATCTAATAAATCAAATAATGATTTATCGAATACTAGCATGTTCATTGATACTAGAGCTTCTTTTTCTACTTTGAATTCTTCGGCTCCTGATAATGGTTCACAAGATATCTTGTTTCCATCTTCAATAATTGAGCACTCAGTTATTTGAATTAAACGTCCATCTTCTTCTGCTTCTAGAACACCACGTTTAACAGCACCATTTTCAGTCATTGTCTTAATTGCTTCATAACCTACAGTAGCCCATTCTTTACCTTTTGAGTTTTTAATAAAGTCTGCTGCTACTTGGAATGCATCACGACCATAGAAGTCATCAGCGTTGATTACAACAAAGTCTTCTGTAATAGCATCTTTAGCACAGTAAATAGCATGTGCAGTTCCCCATGGTTTTTCTCTTGTTTCTGGTATTTTAACAAAATCAGGAACGTTATCTATCTTTTGGAAAACATATTCTACTGGAATATGTGGTTCTACACGAGCTCCAATTGTACTTTTAAAAATATCATAGTTTTCTTCTTTGATAATAAATACTATCTTAGAGAAACCTGTTTTAATAGCATCAAAAACAGAATAATCGATGATGAATTCATCGTTTGGTCCCATCGGTGCTATTTGTTTTAACCCTCCGAATCTGCTACCCATTCCGGCAGCCATAATTAATAATTGCATATTTTTCCTTCTTTCTATAATTTATTTATACTCTTATGAGTTTTAAGCAATTTTTTAATACCATAACGTTTATTGAATGCTACAGTGATAAAGTCACCATTAACTTCAACAATGACTCCTCTTTCATATGTAGCATGCATAATAACGTCACCTACTTTAAAGTCAACGTCTTCAGCTTTGTTGTAGTAATCGTGTTTATCAACTTTTTCTTCAGGCATTAGATGTTCATTTTCAACCTCTAATAATTCTGGATCCATTTCTTTAATAAATCTGCTTGGTTGATTCATGACATCTTGGCCATAAAGCATTCTTCTTTTAGCGTTAGATATGTATAATCTTTCTTTAGCTCTTGTAATTCCAACATAGCACAATCTTCTTTCTTCTTCAAGACCGCCAGGTTCTAAAAAGGAATTTTGATGTGGGAAAAGTCCATCTTCCATACCAATTAAGAAAACTACTTTAAACTCTAATCCTTTAGCGCTATGCATGGTCATTAAGGTTACAACATCATTGTTTTCGTCTTGATGTTCAGTTATATCAGCTATTAAACTGATTTCTTCTAATAAGTCAGCTAAGTTAACAGAACCAGTACGATCTTCAAAGGTCTTAGCTACTGATTTAAATTCTTCTAGGTTATCTAAGCGAATATTACTTTCAAGAGTATCTTCTTTTTCATATTCATCTTTCATACCTGTTTCAGTTAAAACTAAATCAATTAATTCTGTTAGTGATAAGTTTTCACTCTCTTTAGTCATGAATTCTATTAATTCTTTAAATTGTTGTTCTTTACCTGATTCAATAACTTCATATAATGATTTATTTTCTTCTTCAGCTTTTTTAGATAGTTTATTTAGTGTAGCTTCGCCGATTCCTCTTTTAGGAACATTGATTACTCTTCTTAAGGATATATCATCATGATTATTAAGAATCAATCTTAAGTAACAAATTAAATCTTTAATTTCTTTTCTTGAATAGAAGTAGTAACTACCTACTACTTTATAAGGTAAACCGGATTTTAAGAACATTTCTTCTACTAAACGAGATTGGGCATTCGTTCGATATAGAATAGCTATATCTTTGCTTTGATATCCTTCATTTAATAGCTTATTGATTTCATCAATAACCATTTGGATCTCGTGTTTATCATCATAAGCTCTTAAGTATTTTGTCTTAGTTCCTTCGCCTTTCTTACTCCATAGGTTCTTTTCTTTTCTTTCTTTATTATTCTTAATTACAGAATTAGCTGTATCTAAGATGTTCTTTGTAGAACGATAGTTTTCTTCTAATGGAATAACTGTTGCATCTTTATAATCTTTTTCAAAGTTTAGAATATTGTGGAAGTTAGCTCCTCTAAACATATAAATAGATTGATCAGGATCACCTACGATGAAGATATTTTTATATTTCTTGGCTAATAATTTAGTCATCTTATATTGAACTTCATTGGTATCTTGATACTCATCTATTAAGATGTATTTATAAATATCTTGATATCTTTCTAGGACATCTTTATGTTCCATAAATAATTTTACTGGTAAAAGTAATAAATCATCAAAATCAACAGAATTATTCTTTTTTAGGACATCTATATATTTATAATATACTTCTTTAACTACACGATCTGGAGGCGTGTTAAAATAACGATCAATTTCTTCATCGTTTAACATATCATTTTTAATTATACTAATTTTATTTTTTATATATGATGGAGCTGTTAGTTTAGGGTCATAGCCTTCATCTTTCATTATCTTTTTAATAATAGATGTCATATCATCACTATCAACGATGGAAAAGTTACGGTCTAAACCTAAAAGCAAAGCATTTTCTCTTATTATACGAACTCCAAAAGAGTGGAATGTTCCAACGAAAGCATTATTATTAGGTTCCAGATTGTCTAATCTTTCACGCATTTCTCTAGCTGCTTTATTAGTAAAAGTAATAGCAAGTATATTATAAGAAGGAACTCCACTGGAAATAAGTCTAGCTATTCTAGTAGTTAGAACTCTAGTTTTACCGGAACCAGCACCAGCTAGGACTAAACATGGTCCATCTTGATGCATAACGGCTTTAAGTTGTTGTTCATTTAAGTTGTCTAAATAATTCATGTTGTTCCCGCTTTCTTTAAATCAATAATATTATACCATGTATTAGCTTTTTTTAGTTATATTTTTCGAACATTTGTATTTTATTTAACACAATAAAAAAAGTCAGTTAAACTGACTTTTATAGATATTCCATAATTGCGATGTTTTTTTCTAGTTTAGCAACTAAATCTTCGCGATCGTATTTTGAGAATATGTCATCAAAAGAAGCTGGGTCCATTAAAAACATATTATAGAATTTAACGAATGCTTCTACATAATTAGTAACTCCTAAATCCTTTAAACATTGGACATTAGTCATTACTGTATTTTTTTCTTCTTGTAATCTTCTTACCGCTAAATCTGGTAAATTATTTTCCATAAGGTTTATTAATTCTTCATTAAAACCTAATTCTTTTAAATACATCATGTAGTTCTACCTCCTAATGACTCTCTAATTGGAACCAATACATTCTGAGACTGTTCTTCTAATTGTTTCTTCATCTTGACGAAGATTATATAGAGCTGATGTGAAGATTATCATGTCTTCTAATCCTTCTACTGCTTCATCTTCAGATTCTAACATATTTAGAATAATAGAAATATTTCTTTCTAGTTTGTTACGAGAAATATATAAGTCTCCAAGTTTGTAAGTATATTTACCAACTGTTTCTGCATTGTATTTCTTTTCGATAGTATTTATTAGTTCTTCTAGTTTGTGATTATTTTTGTCGCTTAATTTAATAGCTTCGTATGAAGTTAAGTTACCATAATAATCATCTAAGGCATTAACTAGTTTATCTACTGAATCGTTTTCTAAAACATCTTTTAGAGAACTGTTTGTAGAATTACGATCTACTAATTCTGGAAGTTCTACGTCATAGCCTTCTTTTTCAGCAAAGGCATAGTAATCAACTACGTATGGTAGATATGGTCCATCTTGACCTTCTCTAATGTCTTGTCCTTTATCTAAGCAATATTTTACTCTAGATAATAAACCATTAGCTTTTTTACCAAGTACTTCTGGATTAGTATCAATAACACCTTCTAGATTACTTTCAATAATATCATCTACATCTAATAATAATTTACGAGGGTCTTTATAGAAGACATCTAAAGCATACTTGCCATTTTTTCTAACAATACTGATTAGATAATCTTTTAAGATTTCAGTATCAGCTTCAACATATGGTGAAGAATGTAGAACATCAAAGTAATTTACTTGTTCTTTATCTTCTATTTCATATCCCTTATCTTTTAAGATGTCGATATTTTTAGTATATGTTACTAAATCACTTGATAGCATTGAGACAGTATCATCTGAGATTTGTTTACCAGTTTCTTTTAGGTTTTTAATCTTATCAGATAATTCTTGATAACTAGTTCTTAGAACATCTTTATCAGACTCTAAGATTTCTTTTATCTTATTATCACTAATGCCATTAGCTCTTAGGATTGTTACTTTTGAGTTTAATTCTGGGTCAGCGATATACATATGACCATTATCTATAGTATATGCAGCATCTTCAGCATTTGTACTTCTTAGAATTTCATAACCTTCACTAATTACACCTGGATCAGTATTCTCTAGAAGTTCTTTGATTAATTCATAATTATCATTTGCTTTTAATCTATCAACATTAAGACCAATTTCAGCTAGTTTGTTTTCTATTGAAGTTTCTTCTTCTGGTTCTTCTTCCTCTTCTGGTTCTTCTTCAACAGGTTGTTCTTCTTCCTTTGGTTCTTCGTTACGTTTATAGATATCTTCAATATTACGAACTTCTTTTGATTCTTCTTCCTCTTCTGGAGTTTCAGTTTCTTCTGAAACTTCAGCTGGTTCTTCTTCCTCTTCAGGTTCCTCTTCTGGTTCTTCCTCAGGTTCTTCCTTAGGAACTACTTCCTCTTCTTCATCTTCTACTGGAGATTCTTCTGTAGCACCTTGAGAAATAACTCTTTCTAAATCCTCTATATCTATAGTAGGTTCATCCACTGGAGATTCTTCTTCAACAGGTTGTTGATTAAAATCGATTTCACCAGCTTTTACCTTCTGATCGTATTCAAATAATCCGTCTTCAGGGAACATAATTATTTTAGCTAGATCATTGATTTCTGAAGTAGAGAAATAATCAAACTTACTTAGAACACCTTTTACGTAATTAGTAGATAAAGCATCTCTTTCAGCAGGATCTGAAGATAAACTTTGTTCTAATAAACTAATTAGACCAGTTTTATCTCTTTCAGCTCTTTCACGATCATTATTATAAGTATTTAATTCTTCTTCTAATTCTGATCTTCTTGTTATGCATTCAGATATTTTTTCGCCAATCCCTTGTATTACTCTTTCTAAGTCTTCAATGTGTTTTGGAGCTCTTTCTCTAGTTTCTTCAACGAGTTTTGATATTTGGAAATCTACATCGATTGCCATCAATGGTTTAAACATTGAATCATCTAGAGTACCGAATGTGTCAATTAAAGCATTTTTTGTACTGACAAATTCTTCAAGTTCGCTTTCTTTATTTGATTTTTCAACTTCTTGTTCTTGTTGTTCAATTGTTGATTTTGAAATCTCTTCCTCTGTGGATTTTATACCCTGATTTGCAGCTACTAAGAAGATATTCTCTTCACTGCTAAGGTTATATAATCTGTTTAATAAATTCATGGTTTCATTATTTAATTCTGCCACAAACACACACCTCGCTTATTATACTTAAAATTATAGCAAAAAGATATTAAAGTGTAAATCTTTTTGTCACTTTTTTTATTTTATTTTTTCGATTGAAATTAATGGTCCTTTTGGTAATGGAGAAAGACGTTTTTTCGGTTTCTTCTTACGCGGATCTCTATTAATTTTTGTTACTTCTTTTGGATTTAAATTCAATTTCTTTTTAGCTTTTTTAGTAGTCTTTTTACCTCTATTAACTACCTTAACTTCTTTTGGATTTAAATTCAATTTTTTGCTCTTCTTAGTTGCTTGTTCTTTATTAATCTTTATTCCTTGGGAAACAGGTTCTTCCGGAATCTTAATTTCATCAGCGTCATCCTGGATGATTGGATATGGGATGGAAGTTGGTGGAATAATTGGTTCCGGAATTTCTTTTGTTGTTGTCTTTTTGATTCTAATGTCTTCAGTTGGCATTTCAATTGTTGATTCAAAATCATCAACAAACTCTGTTTCTTTATGAATAACCTTATCCCTTAATTCATTAATGTCTTCGCTAACTGGTCTTTCAACTTTTAGGCGATCATTTTTAAGATTTGTTAGAACTGGTTTAAGTTCAATCTTAACATTAAGGTCATTAGTTTTTTTAGTAGTTGTTTTTGTCTTTCTAGGTTGAACTTCTTTTTTCTGATTTTTAGTTTCTACTATTTTAGATACTTTAATCTTAGAACCACTTAGATAGTTGTCTGATTCAACGAATGCTTTTTCATCTCTCTTAGTTGGTTTCTTTTGTGTTATGTTATCCATGTCTTTGATCATCTTATCTAAGCTTTCGATACGATTATCATATTCTTTAATCTTAGACGATAAATCGTTGGTATCAAGGATTTCATACTCATCTTCGATTTCAATTTTCTTTGGTTTTGGTAAATCAATTTTTTCTGTCTTTTTCGTTACCTTTGGTTCTTCTTTAACCGGTGTTGCTTCTACTTCTTCAGCTTTAGCTTCAATAACTCTAGGAGTTTTAGTAGGTTTAATATAACGATTATCGTCTACTGTAACAGTAGTTTCATTATATTCTTCTAAGAAGCTTAAAGGTTCTAGCTCGTTTTTAATACGTGATTCTTTTAAGTCTTGTTTAAATTTAAGTTCTTCTTTTATCTTTTCCTTACGGATTATATTTTCTTCGATACGTTTTGTAATACTTGATTCTTGAGTAGTTCCTACTACTCTATTAACTCTTTTTCTTAAACCAAATAGATCTATTAGTTTGAAGAATTCTTTAATTAAGTAGATACCAATTGGTATTAATAGTAGGAATAACCAACCTTTTTGAGATGCTATTAAGAATTGTAGTTTACCTAGGTAAGGAATAATAAATATTTCTTTACCAATTATTTGGTTATAGGAAACTGCTTGAGCATCTGGTTCACTATTGTTATCACCCTGTGTAATGAATTCATATGAACCATCTGGTAATTGATCAATATTTACAACACGATGAGTAATTGTCATTCCTTCTGATGTTGGTGATACAGACTTGTAAGTAATGATATCACCTATTTGAATATCGGTAGGACCACTAGTTTTAACATTAACAACAACGTCATAAACATGAATAACCGGTGTCATACTAGGACTTACAATTGTATATATTGATACTCCAGGTTTATAGTCTTCATCATTGGCATGTAATTGAGAATCTACAATGTAATAGATTAAAAAAACGGAAATAAGACACACAAAAGCAATTACTATAAAATATAGTAATTTAACTAGCTTAGAAATAAAGTTGTTGTTTTTCTTTTGTGTTGCCATTTATTGCCTTTCTAGTTTAGGAGATTGGATTTATTATTTTTTATATCTATTACGATTTTACTATTATAATTGCTATTATAATTGCCTTCTTCCATTTGGCCGATGTAGTCTACTTTTAAAACATATTCAATTGTTTCTTTTGGAGCTATTTTACAATCTGTAATAATAGCTTTTTCAGTTAATGGAAGCTCTTTAACAATAGAAGTATCACCACTTCTAGTTATGGTATAAACCAAACTATTTGTTGATAATAAATTAGTATTGATATTAGTTAATTTCACGTCAAAAATGACTTCCGTGTCTCCTTCGTTAGTTATATTGATTATTTTTGGTGTTGCTAAGGAATAACCGTTTCCAATACCTTCTAGATTTAAGTTTTGTGTTGTATTATAAGTAATTGCTAAAGTTTGATAATAAGTTGAATTTTCTCTATTTTCATTTTGGATACCTTTGCTATTTCTATAAGCACTATATGCAAAGATAGTACCTACAGTTGTAGCTACTAAAGAAATAGAGATAATTATTAGCATTATAATGATATATTTGAATTCTTTTTTCTCAGAAGCTTTGATAAGAATGGCGTACTGATTTTCTAGTTCTTCTTTAAAATTTTCATTTTTTTCCATTCTTATCACTCCTTTTCTATTCTTATTCTTTTTTATTCTTTAACGATAAATTTGTATGTTCCTCCAAATGATTTATCTAAGTTATAGCTTTGATCTGCACCAGTATTTGTAAAATTAATTGTAATTGTGCAGTTATTAGTTTTGTTTGTTTTAATTTCTAAGTTTTCGAAGATTAAGTAATCTTTTTCCGATGTAGGCATTTTCTTGTTTTCAACTTTTTCGCCATTGCTACAAGTTATTGTGTAAGTGAACTCTTCTGGTTTAGCTTGACCATTTGAATTTTCTCCCCAAGTACTAATTACATTGGTCCACTCTAAATTGTATTTAATTGTGTTGGAATTGTTGTTTGTGATACTAAAAGTTTGTTGCACACTAAAACCTGGAGTTAATCCAGACAATTTCAAATTGTTGTTTTGGTCATAGATGATAGTACTGTTTTTGTATATGTTATTCGCTGCTAATACTTCTTCACTGTTTATTTCTGTTCGGGCTTTTTCATTGTAGAATACAAGGCTTGAACAGATTATAGAAGATATAAGTGTAAGCACAGAAAAAACACAGGTTAGTATCATACACTTCCTATCCATTCCAATCACCCTTTATTATATATAATGATAACAAAAATATGGGGACTTATCAAGATTATATTTATTGCTTAATCCTTCCAAATCTATGCTATAATACTCTCGAGGTGTTTTTATGAAATTAAGTATTATCGTGCCTTGTAAGAATGAAGAAGGAAACGTAATTAACTTATACAAATCATTAAATTCTGTATTAAAAAAAGTTAAATATGAAGCAATTTTTATTGATGATGGTTCTACTGATGAAACTTTAAATAGATTAAAAGAATTATATGAATCAGATGTATCACATGTTAAAGTTATTTCTTTTTCAAGAAACTTTAAAAAAGAAGCAGCTATCTATGCTGGTTTAACTCATGCATCAGGTGAATATACTTGTATTATTGATGGCGACTTACAACAAAATCCTAATTATTTGTTAGAAATGATGGATGTTTTAGATAATGAAAAAGAATATGATGAAGTAGCCATGGTTATGAGTGAAAGAACTGCTGAAAGCGGTTTTATGGCTTTCTGTAAGAATGGATTCTATAACACAATTAATAAATTGAGTGAAGTTAAATTAGAAAATGCCGCTTCAGACTTTAGAATGTTTAGAAGAAATGTTAAAGAAGCAGTTCTAAGTTTAGCAGAAAAAAATAGATTCTCTAAAGGGATCTTTGCTTGGATAGGTTTTAATGTTAAATATCTACCTTATAAAGTTGAAGAAAGAGCTAGTGGAAGTACTAAATTTGGTTTCATTTCAAGTTTGAAATATGCAATGGAAGGTATTATTGCTTTTTCTGACAAACCTTTGAAATGGCCGATTGTTGCTGGTGGTCTAACATTATTTGCTGATTTTGTTTATTTCATAATACTTTTAATAATGGCATTAACAGATAATGTAATTTGGACAATGGGACATACTATTTTATTAGTTTTATTACTTCTATTTGGTATCCTATTTGTCTTTATTGGAATTACTGGTACTTACTTAGCTTCAATTAATAAAGAAATCAAGAATAGACCAGTATATCTAATAAAAGAAAAAATTGGTTTTAATGATGAAACAATATTGTAATAAATATTGTTTTTTTATGTTAAAATATAATTGGTGATAATATGAACAAGAATAAAGGGTTGGGTATTTTATTTCTTTTTATATTAGCATTTTTATTGATTGAAAGTATTAACACTTTCAATTTTTCGCATGCCGATTCGGGCTTTGATACTGGTTATTCTTCCGGTGGATATTCTGGAGGTTATTCTGGGGGAAGTTATGATTTTGATGTGGATACTGGTTCACATGGATCTGGTGGTGGAATATTTTCATCAATAGCTATGATTGTTTTAGGACTTATTGTTCTAATCACATTTATAGTTAAATCAATTGAAAAGGGTCAAATTAATAAAGAGATTAGACGTCAGCAGGATAAAGATGATAGGCTCAAAGCTTTATCTAATGATGTAATTAAAGATGTTGATGAAAATTTAGATATTCAAATGTTAGGTGCTATAGCTAAGAGTGCTTATGAAAAATATGCGAAGAATATTAGTAAACCTAATAGATTACAAAGTATTTTTACAAATGAATTTAAAGAAAAGTTCGATTTTGAAAATAATAGAAAGAGAACTATTGAAAATATAGAATTTGTTGAAATTAAAATAATTGATATAAGAAAAGATAAATATTTAAAATTTAAAGCTTATTACATTGTTAAGTGTAATGATTATACAAAGGAAGAAAATAAAGATAAAGTTGTCTATAACAAGATTATTTTTTCATTAATCAATATAGATGATTTATGGTTAATAGAAGATATAGAGGATTAATATGAAAGAAAGAGTAAAAAGAGTAATTAAAATTTGCTTATTGTTTGTTGTACTAGTAATACCTTTTTCATATTTGTCACTAGTTAAGGCTGACTCTGGTTGGGATACTGGTTATAGCAGCGGCGGTGGAGGCGGCGGATGGTCTTCTTCCGGTGGTGGAGGATGGTCTTCTGGTGGTTCTTCATGGAGTACTGGTGGCAGTAGTAGAAGTCGTGATGGAGATTATGATTATGACGGAAGTGGTAAAGGCGTTATTTTAATGTTCTTTATTATTTTCATCGTTATTGTTGTTGTTAGCATTTTATCAGAGAATAGTGGCAATAATAGCAATAATATTAAAGCAGAATATATGGCATATCCAGACATTGATGAGAGTTTAATAAAACAATACTTGCCTGATCATACATTAGGTTCATTAAAGAATATGGCATATAAGAAATTCTTAGCTATTCAAAATGCCTGGATGAACTTTGATTATGATGCTTTAAGAGAATTATGTACTGATGAATTATTTAATACTTATAAGAGTCAATTAAAAGTATTAGAAATGAAAAATCAAAAGAATATAATGACAAACTTTGCTTTGAAAGAAAATAGAATTATTGGAATTAATGCTTCTGAAGGTTTAATTACAGTTGAAGTATATATGAGAGTTCAATTCTTTGATTATGTAATTAATGTAAAAAATAATGAAGCTATTATGGGAACTGCTAATGTTCCAATTACTAATAACTATAAAATGAAATATGTAGTATCTAAGAATAGAAAATTAACAAATAAATGTCCTAATTGTGGAGCACCTATGAATGCAACAACTTCTAACGAATATGAATATTGTGGAAGCACAATTGTCTTTGATTCAAATGACTTTGTTTTAAGTAAAAAAACAAATGAAAAGACAACTAGGTAGGTGATAGTATGGATAAGAATAAAAAGAAAATTTTTACTTATGCTACTATTATTGTGATTCTATTAATGCCTTTTTTGATATTTAATTATTCACATGCTGATGCTGGATGGGATACTGACTATAATACTCCTCCTGGAGGTTCTGGTGGATCTGGTGGCGGAGGTAGCAACGGAGGTTCAGGTGGATCTAGTAGGTCTTCTGATTCCGGTTGGAATGATAGTGGTTACCGAGGCGGTTCTTCTTATTATTCACACGGAAATAGTGGTCCTTATCATCCAGATTTTAGAACTGTCTTTGGAATTTTAAGCACGATTATATTTGGTATCGGAACAGTAATTCTTATTTTTCCAGATACAGCAGATTCTTTAGACGGCAAAAGCAGTGATATTTATAGTGTTTTGCGTGTCATTGAATTAATAGCGGCACCAATTTTGTTCATCATATACCCTTTTTATTGTTTAACAACAGACGAACTTGGTTCATTTGATTATTTATTTGCAATTTATAACGTTTATG
>JAEEGG010019782.1_pt1 | contig 13532 bp, 10 predicted proteins | sample 9134161 | NCBI WGS metagenome assembly JAEEGG01 (sample SAMN16246543, study PRJNA631951) | gut metagenome | biome: gut microbiome; feature: rumen; material: CR-attached | host: Bos | place: Iran: Karaj | collected 2018-10 | reverse complement strand
TACGCTGACAGGCTTCGTTCAAAAAGAAAACGTATAGAAACAACATTAACCCCATAGCAATGAATAAGTTAAAAAGACTATTATTTATTGTGGCCATCGCAGGAACAAGCACCTCCGCCTTCGCCCAGTTCGACGAAAGCGGAATCTCCGCCGGATTCTTTGACTCCAGCAAAGATAATGATATTAATTTCTCAGAGTTCCACCTGCCGCCGTTGTCGGTGCTGTTTGAAAATGCGAAGTCAACACCTACAATCATGTCATTAGAGAAGGCTCGTCAGATAGCTCAAGCAGAAGTTGCTAAGCAGAAACGCCATATATTCTCCTATCTGACAGGTCACGCCAGTTATAGTTATGGAAAAGGTGACATGTGGGGAAATTCAAGTTCGGCATATAACCCAATGATATTGCAATACCAAGGTTCAGAGACAAGCTATTGGAATATTGGTGTGAATTTGGCTATTCCCGTCGAAGACATCTTGGATTTAACTGCAGCAGTAAAAAGGAAAAAACTAGAAGTAGATCAAGCTGTTATCCAAAAAGATATTGCTTATGACCAATTAAAACTGCAAATTGCAACACTTTACGTTAAGATTACAAACAATCTAGTCAGCTTAAAAACAATCGGAGAAGGAGCTGCGGCTTACCAAGGAGCGGGAGCCTTGAACCGCGAAGATTTTGAAAACGGTAATATGAGCATAGAGGATTACGCATATACAAAACAACGTGAGACTGGTCAAGTAACAGCTTACCAAGGTATGCAAACTGAAATTACAACAGACATTTTAACTTTGGAAATTTTAACCCATACACCTATTATTACAAACTCTACTACTGAGATTACATTAGATGAGAAATCTCATAAAACAGACAAAGAAATAGCAAAAGAAAACAAAGCGGTTGAGAAGCGTATAAAGAAAGCCGTTAAGGAAGAAAATAAAACAGAGAAGAAATTAGAAAAAGCTGAAGCCAAAGCTGCAAAAGCTGCAGCAAAAGCAGAGAAAACTTCAGCGAAAGCTGCAAAGCGAAATAAGAAATAACTCAAACTGCATTGATTATGGATTTATTTAGATATATTGTTAGGTTTTTATACAAGATTCGCTGGTACCTAATCATACTACCATTAATAGCTTTGGTTGTGGCATGGTTCTCCACTCGAAATATGGAACGTGTTTACGATACAAACACGACCATTTATACAGGCATGATTACGGCTTATAATTTGGAGGGCGGATCAGGAGTGGCAGGAGGACAGTCACAAACAAATATGACCAACTTGATTTTGCTGATTACAACTGATGTAACTATCCATGAAGTTTCTTTACGTCTTTTTGCTCGTTGTATGATGTACGGTAATCCCAATAAAGACAACAACTATATCTCCGCAGAACATTTCCGTCAATTAAGCAGTGGAGTACCAGCTGAAGTTAAAGCATTGATTAATCACAATAGTGAAAATGCAACTTATGCGAATTTAAAAGCATATGAGAAGCCCTCAGCTGATAATTATATCTTTGGATTAACGAATTATCACCCATGGTTTGGCATTAATAGCATTACAGCAAGATTAAAAGTTATGCAAATGAGAGGTAGCGATATTATTGACATTGGATACTCATCCAATGATGCGGGTATCGCATATAACACATTAGATATTTTAAATGAAGTATTTGCTCGTCAATATGCACAACTTCGTTATGGTGAGACTAACAATGTGATTAAGTTTTTTGAGCGTGAAGTGGCTCGCCTATATCGCATTTTAACAAATGCCGAAGACGATCTGATTCGTTATAATGTTGAGAAGCGTATTATAAATTATGCAGAACAAACGAAAGCGTTAACAGGTTTGGACCAAGCACAACAGTCTTCAGACAACAACCTTCTCATAGATAAAACCACAACTAGGGCTTTAATGGATTATCTAGAACGACAATTAGGTGACCGTGCAAAAATTATTAAAGCAAATAAGGAATTTACGGATCAAGTAACAGACATTTCTCGTATTCAATCCCGTATTTCTAATCTTCGCTTAATGAATAGTGAAGGCGGAGGTACTGGTATAGAATCTCAACTCGAATTGGCAAAAGCAGAACGTATGTTGCAGGATGCCACAAATAATGTCCGAAGCCTGGTTAAAGATATTGAAGCAGGTACTTATAGCACAGAAACGGGAGTAAAGGCAAATGACATGATAAGCAGGTGGCTTGATCAAGTGTTGCTCCTTGAGAAAACAAAAGCTCATGAAAGTGCTCAAGATGTTATGCGGCAAAAACTTGACAAACAGATTTTGTATTATGCACCTATAGGAGCTACTATTGCCCGAAAAGACCGCCACATCAGTTTCATTGAAGGTAATTATATGGAGATGTTGAAAGCCCTCAATGCAGCCCGTCTACGTCAGAAGAACTTGCAGATGACAACGGCAACTCTTCGAGTACTGAATCCACCAATGTTCCCAATGAATGCTCAACCTACTAATCGTATGATGATTCTGTTGGGTGCATTCATGCTGACATTTGTCTTGACGGCCATGTATTTCTTCATTATCGAACTATTGGATCGTACACTTCGTGATCGTATGCGTTCTGAGCGCATTACCGAAATTCCGGTTATAGGATGCTTCCCAAAAGAAAGTACTTTGCGCTATCGCCGATTCAATAAGACTATAGCAGATATGGCTCTTCGTAATCTCAGTAAGTCATTACTCCCCCATTTTAAGGAAGGTCAACAGAATGTACTCAATCTATTGTCTACAGATGCCGCCAATGGTAAAAGTTATATCGCCCAAGAATTGGAAAATTACTGGATATCCATCGGCCTTCAAGTTCGTCGCCTTACCTATGATGAAGATTTCTTAGCAGAAGACAGTCGGTTCATCATGGCAAAGGACATTAAAGATATATGCCCAGATATCCTACCCAATGAGATTGCCATCATAGAATATCCAAACTTAGATGACAACTCCATCCCATCTGGCCTGCTCAACATGGGCACTATCAATTTAATGGTGACACGTGCTAACCGAACATGGAAAGACGTGGATCAGAAAGCATTGAAAGAACTTCAAGGACAACTTAAAGACCAAAATACACTCTTTATGTACTTGACAGAATGTCAGCGATATGCAGTAGAAGAGTTTGTTGGTCAGTTGCCACCATATACCAAGTTCAACAACTTTGTTTACCGTATCTCCCAGATGGGTCTGACAGCAGTAGAGAATAGCCACGCAAAATAAATGACGAATAGCTTTGCAACATATTCCCGCGAAAACGGAGGAAGGGTATTATTGCTCTTTCTCTTGTTTTGTTTGGCTATATATCAATTAATGACTTCTGGATTACAAACATTCGCAATAGTATGCATCATTCCTGTTACTATTCTTTATATATACGTTACATTTAAATGGAGAATGTTTTCTTTTTGGGCATTGATTACAATCAATTATTTCCTTCAAATGAAAGATATTGGCCAAAACCTTCCAATACCAATGTCATTGCCGAATGAGATGTTTGAATTAATATTATTGGCAATAGCCATCATTGATGCACGAAAAGATCTCTATTTCAATCGAGCTATAAACCTTATGCTTTTAGCATTAATGATATGGACTGGATTATGCTTAATTGAATTATTAAATGATAGTTGCTCTTTAGGTATTGATGTTGGAAAATGGTTCACAGGATTTCGATTAATGGCAGTCCAATTAGTTTGGATCTTATTAGTCTTTAGCATATATATTTCATCACCTAAAATCTTATTGACATATTTAAAAATTTGGGCATTATTCTCTCTCTTTTCCGTATTTTGGGTATGGAAACAAAAGACTTTTGGATTCACGGCAATAGAGCAACAGTGGATAGAAACAAGAGGAAGACAAACGCACATCCTTAATGCAGGAACACTTACGAGGTATTTTTCCACTTTTAGTGATGCGGCAAATTATGGTTGTCATGCAGCAGCTGCCGCTGTCGCTTTCATAATTATTGGCATCACAAACAACATTAAGAAAGCAAAGTTTTTTTTCTTAACAACTGCTATTCTTGTTATTTGGGGTATGTTTCAGTCAGGTACACGAACAGCGATAATATGTATAGGTGCGGGTCTTGTTGTATACATTTTCCTCTCAAAATCTATAAAAATAGCTATCCCTTTTTCTGTTATGTTCGTTATTTTTGCATTATTACTCATTTTCACTTCAATAGGCAATAGCAACCAACAAATCCGCCGAATGAGATCAGCATTTAACAAAGATGATGCATCTGCCAGTGTTCGCGATATAAACAAAACTGCAATCAAAAAATATATGAAAGATATTCCTTGGGGAATCGGCTTGGGAATGTCTTCTGAGAACATTCCTACCAACAACAAATTTTACAAACTTTCGGCTATTCCACCTGATTCAGAATATGTTTTTATATGGGTACGTACTGGACCTATTGGAGTATCAATCTTTACCTTTTGCATGCTACTTATTTTTGTTGGTGGATGCAGTGTTGTTTTATTCAAATTGCATAACAAATCTCTCCTAGGAATTGGGGCGGGATTATGTTGTGCTTTTGTTTCTATTAATTTAGGAGGCTATGCAAATCAAGTTCTATACCAATACCCTAATGGAATTACTTATTTTGGTGGTATGGCTATTGTATATATATTACCATATTTAGAACCTGAATGGGATAAGTATGAAAAAATGCGCATTGCACAAATTGAAGAAAGTAAACGTCTAAAATTAGAAAAGAAACTTGCAAAACGAGTATAAATTATCTATTATTACGGTCAATTTCAATGGTCTAAACGACACCTGCGCATTGATTGAGTCCATCCACTTCAATGAAAACATGGAGGTGATAGTTGTAGATAATGCCTCAAAACAGAATGAAGCAAGCATCATTCAAAAACAATTTCCACAAGTCAAGGTAATTAGAAGTGAGAAAAATCTAGGTTTTGCAGGTGGAAATAATCTTGGTATTAAAGAAGCCAAAGGAAAGTATTTGTTCCTGGTTAATAATGATACAGCATTTAAAGACTTCAATGTTGAGTCTCTGATTGCCAGATTAGAATCATCGCCAAAGGCGGGAATAGTTTGCCCAAAGATACGCTTTGCATGGGGAAAGAATCCCATCCAGTTTGCAGGCTATACCCCCCTTTCAAAAATAACAGTTCGTAACCAAGCTATTGGGTTTGGTGAAGAAGATAAAAGTCAATTTGATACAGCCCACCCTACGCCTTATGCTCATGGTGCTGCTATGCTGATCAAACGTGAGGCTTTAAAAAAGGTTGGGCTCATGCCAGGAGATTATTTCCTATATTACGAAGAAATCGATTGGTCCATGATGTTCACCAGAGCTGGTTACGAAATCTGGTACGATCCTGCCTGCACCCTATACCACAAAGAAAGTCAAAGCACAGGCCCAAACAGCCCTCTTCGTACCTATTACATAACACGTAACCGTCTACTCTTAGTGAAACGCAACTGGCAAGGAATCTACAAATATTTTGCATACCTCTACCTAACATGCCTCGTCGCTCCCCGAGACATTATCAAATATCTGATAAAAGGCAGACTTGATTTATCAAAAGCTGTATGCAAAGGAGTTTGGGATTTTTCCATGTTCAATGTTTCGCTCGGCCGAAGGACGCTTGCTACCAACGGGACGCAAGAATGTATAATGTTTAATGCTTAATGTAAGATATGGATTTCTGGTTAATACTATATATCATCGATTGGACACTCTTTGTGTTTGTTGCAGGCACAGTACTCTATCTAGGCGTGTATGCTGTAGCTGCTTTATTCGAAAGAAATACCGTCGTTAATAAAGCAAAGGCGCAAAATCGTTTTGTGGTTCTCATTCCTTCATATCAACAAGATAAAGTTATAGAACACACGGTTTTGTCAATTCTAAGTCAGTCATATCCACAACGTTTGTTTGATGTGGTGGTAATTTCCGACCATCAGAGTGAAATGACGAACATGAAATTGGCCCAATATCCTATTACCCTATTAACCCCAGACTTTGAAGAAAGCACAAAAGCGAAGTCACTTCAATATGCCGTTCTTAATTTGCCTGCATTTAAGATCTATGATATAGCATTAATTTTAGACGCAGATAATATTGTTGGGCAAGAATTCCTTACAGATGTTAATGATGCCTTTGAAACGGCTGCCACTAAAGCCATTCAGTTGCATCGTATTGCACGCAACAGGGATACTGCTGCCGCTCGAATGGGGGCTATTTTTGAGGAAATTAATAACAATATCTTCCGCCGTGGTCATATCAATCTAGGTGTTTCTGCAGCTTTGGCAGGATCTGGTACAGCCTACGACTTCAATTGGTTTAAGGCCAACGTCATGAAAGCCAAGACTGCTGGTGAGGATAAAGAGATGGAAGCCTTATTACTTCGCCAAGGTATTTTTATTGACTACTTTCACCATATATTAATATATGGTGAAAAAATGCGAACCACTATCAAAATGAATGAACAGCGTGGACGCTGGGCTACTCAGCAAATTCAGAATTTCTTCCGTAATATCAGATTTCTCCCTGGAGCAATTTTAAATAAGCGATACGACTTGGCAGACAAAATCATCCAATGGATGCTATTACCAAGAACAACAATGGTAGGTATCATCATTTTAATGAGTCTAATTCTTCCATTTATCTATCTCACATTGGCACTCAAATGGTGGATTCTAGGTTCTATCGCTTTATTCATATTTGCGATAGCTACTCCCGACTATCTGGTAGACGAAATGTGGGATAAGACATTCCTACGCGCTCCCCTTGTAACTTTCTGGGGTATCATCAGTACAAAGCTGTTAGGAGGCAGATTTAATTTCAACTCTAATAAAGATCACTAATCATGATGTGGCAAATTTTACATATTATTGACTGGACTGTATGGTTTATCATATTGGGATCAGTAGCTTATGTGGCCTTCTTTGCCATCATCTCCCTCTTTTACGACAAGAATGATCAGTTTGCCACGCAAGCTGCAGCACTAAAGGACGAGATGACCAGGTTCCTGATTCTATATCCTGCCTATAACGAAGACCGTGTTATCACCAATGCTGTAGAGCAATTCCTATTACAGGAATATCCAACATCGCATTATACCCTGGTGGTAATATCTGATCACATGCAGCCTGATACAAATAATTATCTTCGTTCGTTACCCATCACCTTATTGACACCAACCTTTGAAAAGAGTTCCAAGGCCAAAGCCATGCAATATGCTATGACAGAAGTTACTGGAGCCTTCGATAACGTAGTCATTATGGATGCCGACAATGTCGTTCGTCCTGATTTCTTGTCACAATTGAATATTCTCTGCTCTATCTATGACGCTATCCAATGTCATCGCTGTGCTAAAAATGCCAATAACGACGTAGCAGTATTGGATGGAACCAGTGAGGAGATTAATAACACCATCTTCCGCAAGGCCCATAACCGACTCGGTTTGTCATCTGCACTGATTGGATCAGGCATGTGTTTTGACTACGAACTTTTTAAAAAGAACGTCTTCCAGCTCTCTACGGCTGGCGAAGACCGTGAAATGGAAGCCCTCCTACTCCATCAGGAAGTCTATATCAAATACGCTCCTGATATTCATGTCTTCGATGAGAAGGTAAGTAGCCAGGATAATTTCCAACGCCAACGTATGCGTTGGATGACTGCCCAAATTCAAAGTCTCATTAGCAACTTGCCCAAAATTCCAGGAGCTGTTGCTCATGGAAAGATTAATTTTATCGACAAGACCATCCAACAAGCGCTTATTCCTCGCTCGATTTTAATTGTATTATTAGGTGGAATCTCTATTATGATGACAGTAATTGTTCCTGCATGGTGCGAGAAATGGTGGGTTTTACTCGGCATCTTAGCAATCTCTCTATATATTGCTATTCCTAGACAGTTACGGCTACGTTCATTTAGTAAGGTATTGGCAATTCCAGGTCTTGTACTCCGAATGCTAAAGAACATCTTGCATATTGATAGAAAGAATACAGACTTTATCCATACTGAACATAATACATAAATGAGTGGAAGAGTACATAAGAGTGTTTTAAATGCGAAAGTGAATCTTATTTTTTACTTTCTAACACTCATTTTAGCTTTCTTTTCAAGAAAGTTATTTCTGGATTGTTTAGGAGCAGAATTCATTGGATTAACAGGCACATTAGGAAATATCCTTGGCTACCTCAATTTAGCAGAGTTTGGAATAACAGCCAGTATTGGATATTTCCTATTTAAACCCCTTCAGGCAAATAATCGTGAAGGGATTCAAGATATCCTATCACTATTAGGCTATCTCTATAATAGGATTGGTTGTATTATATTGTGTGGAGGAGTTTTCATCAGTCTCTTATTCCCTCTGATTTTTGCTAAGGCAGGACTGGGACTAGGTATTATCTATTTTGCTTTCTATTCTTTCCTTGGTTCTTCTCTCATAGGTTATTTTATCAACTATCGCCAGACACTTTTATCAGCAGATCAAAAGAATTATCTGGTTGCCATCTATTTCCAATCAGCAAATATCCTAAAAATCATATTGCAGATATTCCTAGCGTACACCTATCGAAATCTGTATGTCTGGGTTGGGATAGAATTTCTCTTTAGCATCATTGGTTGTATCATTCTTAACTGGAAAATTAATAAAGAGTATCCTTGGCTACATGTCGAGAAAAAGAATGGCAAATATCTCATAAAGAAGTATCCTGAGGTCATCACCAAGACCAAACAAGTCTTTATCCATAAGATTAAGGATTTCGTCTTGGTAAAAAGTGATGAACTCTTTATATTTCTTTTTGTTTCGTTAAAAATGGTCGCCTATTACGGCAACTATATGATTATAATATCAAAACTGATTTCGCTTTTTTCTTCTATCACAGGAAGTGTTGGAGCTAGTGTGGGTAATCTTGTTGCCGAAGGAAACAAGACAAACATGCTGAAGGTATTCTGGGAATATACTACAATACAGCATACTATTGCTGCTACACTATGTTTCTCATTATATGCTTTCATCGAACCATTTATTGCTCATTGGTTGGGGCCTGAATATATCATGGATCGCAGAATTCTCATCTTACTCATTATTTATATATATATCACGAACTCTCGCAACTCTGTAGATAGTTTCAACTACGCTCATGGCCTTTATGCAGATGTTTGGTCTGCATGGACAGAACTAATTATCAACGTTTCCATTACAATTATTGGTGGACTCAAATGGGGCATCATTGGTATCCTGTTGGGAAAGATTACCAGTCTTTTTGCTATTGTTGTATTGTGGAAACCATATTACCTGTTCAACTCTGGTTTTAAAGAGTCTGTTCTAATTTATTGGCGCGGAGCCATACGTAACTATGCCATATCAGGATTCTCTATCATCACAGCCATCAATCTAACACGACTCATACCAATCAATCCTTATAATAGTATTGGGGATTGGATGCTTTATGCACTAATTGGCATGGCCTTTTTCATGGCTATTGAATTGACCGGCACTATACTTTTTGCAAAAGGTGCCAAAGATAGTTTACAAAGGATTAATATTATTAGGAAAAAATGAAGTTTTCTATTATTACCGTCAACTACAATAACAAGAATGGTCTGCGCAAAACAATTGAAAGCGTTATTAACCAGACATTTCAAGATTTTGAATATATCATCATTGACGGCGGTTCTACAGACGGGAGCATCGATGTAATAAAAGAATATGATGCTCGGATTAACTATTGGATCTCAGAACCCGATGGAGGAATATACCAGGGAATGAACAAAGGTATAAGAAGAGCAACTGGCAAATACATGAATTTCATGAATTCAGGTGATTGCTTTTATAACAACGAAGTACTTCAACATGTTTTTGATCGCCAACTAATTAGTGATATTATTGTAGGCAAAGACTATCATTTCAATTACCAGACGCAACAGGGTTTTAGCACAATCCTTCCTCCGCGTATTTCTATGCTCACTTTTTATATACAGACTCTCCCCCATCAGAGTTCCTTCTTCAAACGGGAGTTATTCGACAAAACACTATACGATGAGTCTCTTAAAATTGTAGCAGATATCAAATTCTATATCCAGAAAATATGTATAGAAGGATGCTGCGTAGAAGTAATTAATGAGATTATTTGCCGACGTGAACCAGACGGTATCAGCAAATCCAACAATGAACAACGCATTATAGAGCATAAAGCTGTTCTTGCAGAGTTCTTACCATATGGGGCTATTAAAGATTATGAAACCCTTACACTATTAGATAAAACAACTACATATAAACTATTTTATCTTCTAGAAACTCCTAAGGGACTTAAGTGGATGACTTATATTATCAAAATTCTATTTCGTGTTCTTAAAATCAAATAATTATATGAAATCAATTGTTATTATTTTCCCCTATTTTGGCAAGCTTCCTGTGCAATATAAGATGTGGCGTGAATCTGCCCTTCGCAATCCTTCTGTCGATTTTATGTTCTTTACAGATGCTGATGTAGAACCTGCAGATAATATCATAGTACATAAAATGAACTTCGGAGATTTCAGGCAATGCATTCAAGCAATATTTGATTTCACGATAGTACTTGACCGACCTTATATTCTATGTGATTTTAAGCCTACTTATGGACAAGCTCTTCAGCAATTTATCAAAAAATACGACATCTGGGGATATGGAGATTTAGATGTTGTTTATGGTGATTTCAGAGCGTTTCTTACAGATGAAGTTCTTTCACGCTATAAGTTCTTCTTAGGTTTTGGACATTTGACATTATACAACAATGACGAAGAAACAAACACCTATTACAAAAAAATAATCCCGGGCTACCAAGACTATAGAAAAGCACTAACAATACACGAGCAGACCTTCTTTGATGAGTATGACCACAAAGGTACGGCAGACAAATGGAAAGAATGCCGTACACAAGACTGTTTTCTAGATTGGCAATTTGACAACATCTCTCCTCCAAAACAATCATACCACATGATTAGTATGACACGAGGTTGGAAACAGATATTGTTTGAGCATGAATGCAACAAACTCTACATGCTTCGTTTCAACAATGGAATACTTGAGAAAAAAGAATCTCTCTATGCCCATTTTCAACATCGTCCTTTTATGAAAGACACCGTGAAGGACTATAATCATTTCATAATCACACCTAATTCAATAATTGACTATCCTTTATATCTGTCAATCCTCAGGTTAAAGTTTCTTAGCCGTAGACGATATCTGATGACGAAATACTATCAGTGGAAAGACCGTTTTCTATGGAAAATAGGCAAAGGTTATTTTAGATGATGACTATTTGGAATCGGAGTTTTTTGTACAAATAATTTACAATGAATAGTATAAATACAGAACAGAATACACAAAGAATAGAATATTTTGATACAATTAAAGGTTTTCTAATTCTTTCCGTAGTTTTATGCCATGTATCTGGCTATTGTCTTGGAATTCAAGATGACATACCCTCATTACATCCAATTCTCTTTGAATTTCGCAACCCACCTTTCTTTTTTATTAGCGGATTTTTTGCATACAAAATAGGAGTAATTTGGAATATACAATATACTTTATCAGTTATTAAGAAAAAATTTATTTCAATTGCATGGCCAACAACTGTTTTCTTGTTTGCAATAATATATATTCATCCTTCATTTCATGGACGTTCATTATTACAAAATGGACTTAAGAGTTTATGGTTTTATTGGTTTACATATTCACTTTTTATTTTCTTTTTATTTCAAGTTGTTCTCGATTTCACTTTAAATAAGTTAAGATGCAATGATAAAACCAGATCGCTATTGTACTTATTCTTTGGTTTTATTTCCTATATGATATTTTCTGTACAATCAGTATATTCGTCATTACCTATATCAAACGAAATAAAGAATCTATGTGGAACAAATTACTGGGGATTTTATTTCTTTTTTGCATTGGGTTTATTGGCGAAGAAACACCAAGAATTATTTGCAAAAATAACAACCAATAGTATTTCTGTTGGTGGGAGTATTATTATCTTCATTACTTTCAATATATTATCGGAACCAATGCAATATAATCATTTCAACATTTTTCGTCTTGGTACCTATTTATCAAGTTTAATAATCCTTATTTCCTTCTTTAGATCATACACTTTATATAAACCAATTAATGTCCTATTATGTTATATCGGGAAAAAAACATTAGACATATACCTAATTCATTATTTTTTTCTTCCATTAGCGATATACGAAAAAGTATATTTTCTTCGAGAATCACCAATGCCAATTATTGAATTCATGATATCTTTATCCATTGCATTTTTGGTAATTGCTTTTTCATTACTAACAAGCCGCATAATACGATTAAGTCCTCACACTGCACTACTTTTCTTCGGAGATTTAAATAGTTTTAAAACTAATAATCTTAATCGTTAAACGGGGAATTAATATCCACTTCTTTGTTAAATTATATAAAAAAAGAACTACAGACGGATTAATTTCTATATACAATTATTACTTTTGCAAAACTTTAGTGTCCCGTTAAAATGGGACGAGTTAAAATATTAATCAAATAGCCCCGGAATGAGGGGACCAAATTGATCTTTGACATCGTTGAAATTAGTCTTATCGAACAAGTCTCGCATGTGAGTTTTGTCTGTCAATGAGATGCTGAGAATCTGCAAGACTTCATAGGTCGAGCGTTCCAATCGCATATCATGTTGGACAATAGCCACGAGACAGTATGTGATAATGGCCACACTGATTTGTATGCGGACTGCATTCTCCGTCGTACCCCAAAACTTCTTTATCTTTAGATGCTGCTTGAGCCATTTGAAGAATAGTTCTACCAGCCATCTTTTCTTATAGAGATTTGCGACGTCCAATGCGGAAAGATGCTTTGCATTCGTCAGGAAAGTGAACTCACGGTCATCTTCCTCGTCATAGTAGCGAATGAGTCTGAATGACTCTGGACACTTCTTCTCCGAGAGATAACCAGTTAGTTTTACTTCCGCATCAGTCAGTACGTTTTTTGGCATTCTTCGCTTCCATTTGACTATCTTATACTTCAAGTTCGTCTTGGCTCTGACAACAAAGAAAGACTTTGTAAGGTGTATCCTATAGAGTTCCTTAAATGAGTCGTAAGCCCTGTCGAATACGTAGTAAGCATTTGGCTCACAGGAAATTGAAGACATTGCCGTGGAATCATGCTTAGATGCTGTGGACACAGTATAGAAGGCCGGAACCTGAGCCTCAATGTCATATAAGACATGGGCTTTGACACCTCCCTTCTTTCTTCGGAACTTCGCCCATGGAAATGTTGCCAGACACAACGGGATTGTAGTTGAATCAAAAGCATACTTCTTTCCTGGGATATCCAAGATATTGGTCGTTCGCTTCTCGCAGGCGTCCTTCATCATATAGAAGGCGAAATCCTCGAAGATCCTGTAGTCACGATTCTGATTAGCTGACGCAAGAGTCGTTTTGGCGATAGGTTCACGACCTAATCCAAGGTGGTATTGCTTGGCTCGATGTGCTTCAAATGCAACA